>JAEEGG010011143.1_pt1 | contig 19688 bp, 15 predicted proteins | sample 9134161 | NCBI WGS metagenome assembly JAEEGG01 (sample SAMN16246543, study PRJNA631951) | gut metagenome | biome: gut microbiome; feature: rumen; material: CR-attached | host: Bos | place: Iran: Karaj | collected 2018-10 | reverse complement strand
TATCAATGTAAAATGCTTAACACTCACTGAATCTCCATTTTCATCGAAAAAGCCATAATCTCGTTTTTGATTCTCTTTAGCTTTATTATAATGCCCATCATTAGGTGGAAAATTGGATTTGTAAGTCTTTGTATGACACTCGCCCATGTGCCACTCCGTGTATGGACTTTCCTTTGCAATGCCGCACCGTTTGTGGTAAAGCCCCTTTGCGTGAATATAAAAAGCCTCACCAATCGGATTTTCTCCTATCTCAAAAGGATAAGATCTTCCCATTCCCGGAATGTAAACATGATATGTTCCAACTTGGTTAAACCGCGAAAAATCCGCCTGATAAACATCTTCTCCCGTAAAAAACGCTCCACCGTTATACTGTACATCTGGTACTCTTTTGGTAAGTAACCCCCTATAGACATTCGTTCCTGTTTTTTCATCTCTAAGGAAAAAGAATGTTTTTTCCAAATGTGATAAATCTAATGTTCCCATTGTTCCTAACCATAAACCAACATAAGCATATTTTTCTCCGGCACTTGGAGAATAGCCAACCTGATTTACTTTTATAGCACCACAGATATTAATATTTTCATCAAAATGGAATTTCACAGACTCACCTAATGAATTTTTCAATACATATTCGACTTTTTCTTTTAGTGGATCCCTCAGTCTGAGATAGGCATAATGCGCAACTTGTGCATTATGGGTATGATGGTCAGTACCGTCTTTTAAACTCGGAACAACCATTTCCCCAACAGGATTGATCCAATACCCTCCGTCTATGATTTCAACACCATCAGATATCCTAAAATTTCTATATTCTCTATATGCTGCGGCTATAACAGGTCTATACTTGATAATGATTTCTGCTGTTAATGTGTTATAAAACAAGTCCTTAGACCATTGCGGAACATTCCCGGTATCACTTTCAAGCCCCTTTAAAAATGAACCACACTCCTCAACAAAGCGTTCTTTCAAGAAATCATAATAATCACCCACCAAACAAATAGTATATTTGTCAATTATCTCTACCCGTAAATTCCCCTTGATCGGCACCGTTACCTTCTGATCTGGTTTAAATGAGCCTGTTTCATATTTCACCGCGGTGATACCAGCTTTAACAACATCTTTTATTCCTCCCCGAGGAGAAATATCATGTTTTTCGATAAAATTTTGAGCCTTTTCTATTTTTCTCTCTATCTTTTCTATTTGTGAATCAAAGAAAAACAGCAGTATGAAAATACAGCCAAGAACTATAAGCAAACCTCTAAAAAGATACTTTTTATTAAACATGTTACTCAGAGCTAATGCTCTAAACAGAATACTAAAAAAAAATACGTTTTCATTCAACTATTCTCTTGATACGCCATCAGAGTCCATGTTACAAGCCAATGCGCTTTGTTGATCAAAAGCAGACTAGGATATATTTATGCGTTTTTTCTTAGGTGGAGTTCCTTTTGGATGTAATAACATTGGAGATGAGGCCATCCTTGCCGGTGTTGTCAAAATTTTAAGACGTAATTTTAAAGATTGCCAAATTACAGTCAGCACCGGAAAGCCGCAAGAAACAGCTGATTTACTTCATGTAGAAGCTGTTCCTTTATATGGTTTTAAACAGGAATATCCACTTTCCGGTCTCAGACCTCATTTAAAACAGTGTGATGCGTTTATTTGGTCTGGTGCAACAGGCCTATCTGACTACCCCAGAATGGCAATCTCAATTTTAAAAGAATCTCAACAGCTTGGTCTCAAAACAGTTATATGGGCCGTCGGCATGGATTCAAAACTCAATCCAGCTTTCTTTAAACTTTCCGGTAAAAAACTTTTCCTTGCTAAGGTGTTAAAGGCCTTGGTATTTAATAAAATAAATTTCATTAACATTATTGAAGCAAAGATCATCCAGAGAATGAAAAATAACATTGCTTCAACCTTGTCTAACTGCGGGCTCATTATATGCCGTGACCCGGAATCCCGACAAGCACTGATGGATTGTTCTTCAAAACTGCCCATTGTTGTCGGAGCAGACTCTGCACTTATATTCAATGAAGCCAATCTAAATGATATTAGCCACTTAGATTCAAATATCCGTAACAACTTGATGGGTGATTATGAAAAAATCGGACTCTGCATATCCGCTCAAAGACAAGTTTCAAATACAGAATTACTTATCCATTCAATGGATAAACTGCTCGAACCTTCTAATCGCAGAATGTTTTTCATCCCTATGAACCCGCAAACTGATTTTCTCCTGATGAGAGAACTGCAAAATCGTTTAAAGAATAAAGAGCGCTCTTTCCTAATAGAAAATTGTGAACAACCCAAGCACGTTTTAGCCATAGCTTCAAAATGTTCTGTTGTCATTTCAAGCAGATTGCATCTGCTCATTCTCGCCGCTAACATGGGAACTCCTATTGTGGGCATCAGCAGAGGTAGTAAAATCGATAATTTCCTGTCTCAGTTTGAATTAAAAAGTACTGGTTCAGTATATGACTGCGATTTTGACTTACTCATACAGCAAACAGAATCTCTCATCTCAAATCCGCTTCCCTTTAAACAAAAAAGAGACTTAGTTTATAAGTCTCTTTATGAAAGGCTTTCAAAAGCTGAAGTCCTCTTGACGGAATATATCAATCGTTAATTATGGATGCAAGTTTTCGTATGACACCATCAGGATGTTACTTTTCGACAGGAACAAGAGCCAATCGGAACCCTGCATAATTCGCTCTTTCGTTGGGGTTAAAATAGTAACGAACAGCAGAACGGCAGTCTTCCATGCTTTCACTCCAACTGCCACCTCGAAGCACTCGTCTGCCACCTGTTTCAGGCCCCTTGGGATCAACCATCACAGCATCTTCGTAGTAAGTGCTGCTGTACCAATCTCTACACCACTCCCATGCATTGCCGTGCATATCATAGAATCCCCAGAAATTCTTCTGCTTAGTCTCAACTGGATGTGTCTGCAAATAACTGTTGCCTTGATACCACCCTACTTCATCCATGTTATTTGGAGATAACTCCTTTCCACTATTTAAAGGGGTTGAAGTCCCGGCTCGACAAGCATATTCCCATTGAGCTTCAGTGGGCAGGCTATATTCATACCCTTCCGGCAGTCTTCCGGCAATTTTCTCCAGTTCATTGATTTTTGTACAAAAACTTATCGCTTCAAACCAAGTTACTTTCTCAACAGGAAGTTCCATTCCCTGTGTTCCAGATGGATTCTCTCCAGTAACTGTCTTATACTGACCTTGGGTAACTTCACTCATTCCAAGCCAGTATCCTTTTGTCAAAATTACTTGATGCAATTTTTCATCATTACTCCGCCCGATCTCATTTTCCGGACTTCCCATTCCAAAAGATCCTGGTTCAACCCAGATCATGTTCAGACTAGCAACATCAGACAAAAATAAGGTAAAATTTTTATTTACAGGTTCCTTTTTCGAACAGAAATATAAGTTCTTCTGTCCCATCATTATCTTATAAGGATTGACCGCATTTTCCACCTTTTCCCATCTTACGGCATCTTCGCTTTGATACAATGCTTCTGTATAATTTATAACCAATTCATTTCCTTCAACTTTATAACTGATTGAAGGCTCTTCGGCCATTGTCATAACTCCTGACAATACCAATACCAATAAAATCCCTTTTCCTATATTTTTCATTATTGAGAAATACCCCCTAAACGTACTGCACAGACAACGCGCACACGCACTGCACGCAGATGAAATTATCTTTTATTAAACCCATTTTCAAGAATACATTTTTCAGAAAAACGTTTTTTTCAAAAATGTAGAGAATACTTAACAATTTTCCTGTTCCTTCATTTTTATTTCCAAAACTTCCACCAGGATTTTTTCTTTGGAACATCCTTTGAAAAAGCAGGTTCTTTAATCGAAACTATTTCTTCGTCAATATCGATTTTCCGTATCTGAAGTTTCGACTCATGTCCGTTTCCTAGTTCTAATAAAATCGCGTTTTCACACAAAGTTTTGCCAGATGGCGAAAATACGGAAAGCGATTGATTCACTCCGTCTATACTGTTTCGGATATCCAGCATTGTCTTGAGCGACATCCAGTCCAAGGCCACAGGGTCAAAGGAAAACCTTAATTCATTTAATGGCTTGGAATAATGGAGAAAGCCATTGTTCTGACCACGATATTGACATAACAAAGCATCTGTTATACATAAAACCACACGATCTCCAACATCCTCCATCGCATAGATTTCAGAAGCAGCCTCCGCTAAACGATCTCCATCCATTTCAAAGCGGAGAAAATTGTCTGTACTCCCTGATGCTAAACTATATATGTGCCCCGTTATTCCCAATAGATTATGATGCAGGAGCGGTGTTATCATAATGATTTTAGTAATCCGTTTTGTCAAAAGCTTCGTTAAAAAGGATCTCCTTCCCACATCAGAATCTTTGGAAGCGACCGGCGTTATATCAAAATTATTTTTATTGTTAAACTCGACATCTCCAGCAACTAAGCTCGATGGAAAGAAAGAATTGTACGATACCTCTTTATCAAATCCCTCCTGCGAGGACGCGGCTATACCCACCTTTAATTCCATGGATAATTTCAAAAAACCGGAACTTCTGAGAGTATCCATGGACCGATCCCATACAATAATATGCTCTGAAGGTAAACCAGCCTCTTTTAATATATCAATGACAGCACGCACAACTTCTGTTCGGGTTCCACCTGTTTCGGAATGAAGTGTATAAACTTTAATACCAACAACATCATTAGTTGAAATCAAGGAAAGAATACCATTTAAAGCCGTTTCTTCCCCAGTTGTTTCTTTGATTCCAACATCGACCATCTCTCTAATTTTTTCCTGATTGGGCACAAAGGATTGTACCGCTCCAGGTGATTCAACAACAACAACTTTAGAAGATGAATCTTTTGCCCATGAAGATGTGGATAAGCTGAAAAACACCCCCAAAAAGATAGAAAATACGACTATAATCCCATGAATTTTTTCTCTGAAAAATGTCATTGGATCAAAGGACAAAGGCTCTTCACCGGTTATCTTTAAAATAGTCAACAAATTACTCTTTTGCTAACCGCCGGGAGTTGTTATAATCTGCCCGTCGGCTGACGGTTATTGTTAGGCAAACGGATAGAATTTCAAGGTCTTTCTAGCAAACTCAAAGCGAAATAGGATAATAGGCAGGCTTATGGCTCTCAAAATCAGGAATATTTTTTCTTATGTTTTGACACTTTCACTCGCTGTGGGAGTATTAACCGGTTGTACACCTTCCGGCCCCAAAGCACTTCTTCAGGGAGAAGCACTCCTCAAACAGAACCGTTTGAGTGAAGCGATTAAAAAAATAGAGAAAGCCGCTAAACACATGCCAAACGATGAAAGGGCATGGCTCTTTTTGGGAATGGCTTACCACAGAAACGGTGACCATCAAAAGGCTCTCCTAGCTTATGAGCGAGTCGATGCCATCAATCCCGGCATGAGTACCCTTCCCTATAATCTGGGGTGTCTCTACCTGGATATGAAGAATTATAATTTGGCGATCAACTCTTTTTCCTCCTATTTACGTTTCAACAATCAATCCGCTGGTGCCTGGGAAAAAATGGGTTATGCATACTTAGCTATTCAGCAGACAAACACGGCAGTCGATTGCCTCAATAATTCCCTTAGATTTTCACCGGGAAACGCTAAAACTCATAATTCTCTGGGGCTGATCCTAATGGCCGAAAACAGGATCCCGGAAGCTCTTCAGCAATTCCAATATAGCGCCAGATATGATACCTCTTACGCACCTCCTTACCTAAACATCGGAGTCATTTTCCAGCAAAGCGGCGGAGAAACAAACATTCAAAAAGCTATCTTCGCCTATAATGAATACTTGAAAAGAGTTCCCGCGACTCCTACTGCCGCAGCAGTCAGGAACCAAATCATTGCTTTGTCCTCTTTGGTTCAACCCAAACAAGTCGCAAAAGAAGAAGTAAAAGTTCCTCAACAAGAACAAACTCCTGCTGAAAATAAGGTACAAGAAAAAACAAACGAGGTCAAAATCGCGGAACAACCCACACCTCCGTCCATTGAACAATCTCAACCAGAACCAACTACAAAAGAAATTGCCACACAAACTCAATCTCAGGTATCCACCAATCAAGTAGCTCCCGCTCAGACAACTAATCTAGTTGAAACAGTCGCAGCACAAACAAATGTAAATGTAGTAGTTACCAAACTGGATGAAACAACTCCCGCTCCGGAAAGTACAACTCCCAAACAAGAAGAACCAAAGGCAGAAAATCTTCAAAAACAAGAGCCTTCAATACCACAAGAAGTTACTCCTCCGGCTCGCAATGAAAATGTAAATATCAATAATCCTTCCACAGTGGAAACTGTACAGACTCAAGCTTCTGCTAAACAAGCCGAAGAACCGTTGGAAGAAGTAGATGTCACATCAAAAAACACACAAACTTCTGTCGAAAAAACCGTTGATAAAATTGAAGATCTGCAAGTCAACTTAACACAGTCTGAGCCCATCATCTCTCCTATTCCAGACTCTGATGAAGAAGGGATCGAAACTCAGTCTGAACCTCAGGTAAAAGAAGTTAAAACAACTGAAGACAAACCTGAAGGCAAAAAAATCATTTCTATTATTCCCAAAGAAACCAACAACAAAAGTGTTTCCGGCGAAAATACTGATAAAAAAGGAAATATTTTCACTCGTATGTTCTCAAGAAAAGATAACAAAGAGAACAGCACAACCGCGTCTGATTCAAATACAGAGAAAAATAAACAGACAAATAAAACGAAGGAAAAAGTTGGCACAATTAGCACACAACCCGTTCCACCTTCTATTTCTGTAATTCCAGAGGAGGATGAGGAAGACACTGAACTTCCTGAGGTAACCAAAGAACCGATCCACGTTTACAACACTTATAAGTACAAAAATCCTCCTAAACCGACCGCTGGCGACAGACAAGCCGGACAGGCTGATTTCCAGAGAGCTTACCGCGCTCACCAAAATAAAGATATGGCCACTGCCGCGGAATATTACCTGAAAGCGATCCAGAAAGATCCCAGCTGGTATGACGCGCATTTCAACCTTGGTTTGGCCTACTATTCCGCCGGTGAATATTCATCCGCTTTGCTGGCTTTTGAAAATGCTCTGGCTGTCAATCCGGATTCCTGGGAAGCCCGATACAACTTCGCGCTGGCATTGAACAAAGCCAATTACCCCAACGAAGCTATTTTAGAGCTTTTAAAATCAGCTCGTCTGAATGACAAGAACGCAAATACCTGGCTGGAATTGGGTATGATTTATGACACACGCTTTTCTGATATAGAAAATGCTTATCAGTGCTATCAGAAATTTATTGAAGTCGCACCGGAACATCCCAGTGCCTATGCTGCAAAAGTCTGGATGGCACGTCACGCGGATCAGGTCAAACAAAAATAAAATTGCGCATCTAGCTGGATAAAAGATGTTCCAATAAAATCTTTAGTCCAATCAGGCAGAGTACACATCCGCCAATGGTCGTCATCCATTGACCAAAGCGTTTGCCTAAATAACAACCGAAACGCATCCCTCCCCAGGATAAAAGCGCGGTGATCACGCCGATCAATACGCTGGGCTGCCAGATATCCACACGCAGCATACTGAGACTGAAACCTGTCGCGAGAGCATCTATGCTGGTGGCTACACTCAAGAAGAACAGCTGGCCTTTTCGCGTAGGATCTTTGCTCCAGGACTTGTTCTCTCCTTTGACAGAATCAAAAATCATCTTGCCGCCGATCCATGCCAGCAATAGAAAAGCGATCCAGTGATCAAATGCCTGAACATAACCAGCGACTTTGACTCCGGCATACCATCCCAACACCGGCATCAGAAACTGGAACAGTCCAAAGTGAAAAGCCACTCGAAATGTGGGACGAAATCCAACATTGTAAGGACTGGAGCCAATAACGACCGAAACCGCCAACGCGTCCATCGACAGCCCAACAGCAATGGCTATGATCTCCGGTAAGCTCATAAAACGAGCTGAACAGATTTCAACTTATGGAAAGGCTGTTACTTATGGCTTTTCAGCAGATCGAACAGATCATTGTCTGTTGAAAGCAGCAGAGTATCCTCCTCGGAAAATATCTTCTGATAGCTTTCCAGTTTCCGGGTCAGTTCATAAAGTTCACGAGACTGTTCATCCGCGTTATAAGCCTCATTATAGATCTGCGCGGCAATAGCATCCGCGTCACCTTCGATCTTCTGTTTTTCACGATAGGCCTCACTGATAATAGCCTTCAGATCGCGCTCTTTTTCACCGGTGATGCGTTGTAATTCACCCTGACCTTCCGAGCGCAATTTTTCAGCGATGCGCTGACGTTCGCTGGACATACGCAACATCGTTTTGGCTTCCGTTTCCGGCTCCAGATTGATGAGTTTGATCTGCACATCTATCAGTTCGATCCCCCATCCGGCTGTCCGCTCTTTGGCACGCGCCAGCACATTCTGAGTGATCATCTCACGACCCAGGCGGAAATCCAGCAATTTGCTTTCGGTATCATAGTCACTGTTTTCCAACGCTACTTCCCGTTTTTCGGAACGCACTACATCGATCAAACGATGCTGCGCGATCTCTGTGCGGATAGCTCCGTCAATACCGTCATCCAGGCGGGTCCGGGCTCCGCGTTCATCACGGATCCTTTCATAAAAGAGTACCGGATCCGTTATTCTCCAGCGAGCATAAGCGCCGACAACGATATAGCGTTTTTCCATATCCTGCATTTGACTGGGTGAACTTTCCCATTCCAGGATACGTTTTTCAAAACGATGGATTTGATCAATAAAAGGCAGCTTAAAATAAAGTCCCGGTTCCGTTTCAGCCTTGCCTACCACTTTGCCGAAACGAGTCACAAACGCTTGTTCCCATTCGTTGACCACAAAGGCACTGTTCACCAGGATCAATGCGCACACCACAGCTAAAATTGCAATTAATCTAATTTTCATTATCTTCTCTTTTATGGGGTTAACGCACCTTATCCGTATTTTTCTCAGAGGATTTCTTCTTTTCCCCGGCGGTATCATTCACCAGGGGGATCAAATTTGGCACCGATGAATCCACAACCAGCTTTTTACCGGTCTGAGGCAGGATGCTTTCCATCGCTTCCAAATAAAGACGCTTCCGGGTCACTTCCGGAGCCTTCTTGTATTCAGTCAACAGAGCGTTGAACTTGGCGACATCACCATAAGCCCGGTTCGTTCTATCGGCGGCATAACCTTCCGCCTGATTGACCATACCCCGCGCCTGACCTTTGGCCTCCGGGATCACTTTATTGTATTCTCTCTCCGCCTGATTGATCATGCTTTCTCTTTCCTGCTGAGCCTGATTGACCTCTTTGAAGGCAAACTGGACCTTCTCCGGCGGCGCAACATCCTGCAGGATCACCTGATCCACTGTAATGCCCAAACCGTAATTTTTGCAGAGAGCCTGCAGTTCGATCTTGGCCTGGTTCTCGATCTCTGAACGCCCGGTCGTGACCACCTCGCTCATCGTTCTATCCCCCACCAACTTACGCATGACAGCGATATTCGCATCACGGAATGTTTCCATCGGTTCGCGGGTTTGGAACAGGCATTGACGGATATCGCTCACATGACTTTGAGCCACCCATTCGACCTCGACCAGATTCAAGTCACCGGTCAGCATAACGGACTCCGCCTTCATATCCTGCGCGCTCGCGCCATAACGGCGGTAGCTGCTCAGAAAACTGCCTACCAGCTTGGGCGCCTCCGCGCGAAGATCCTGCATATAGGTGGAAGGACCTCTGCTGTTGAGACTTTCCGCGGTCCGGAACCCGAACTCCTCTTTCAACTGGCGTTTGACGGGGAACTTATAGACTGCCTGTATCCCAAACGGCCACTTGAAATGCGCGCCCGGTCCGACTGTGCTGGTATGCTTTCCAAACGTCAGCACGATCGCCTCTTCCTCCGGGCCCACCGTATAAAAGCTGGAATAAAATATCCCCACGGGGATCAATATCAGCACCGCCAGGATGATCCCCCGCCGAAACATCATAAACTGCTGCCACGGACCATTTACATCAAACATGGGAGCACGTCCTGAATTAAATGTCTTAAAATGAACACTCATAGATCAATACACTAAACAAGCAACCGCTCATTTTGCCGCTAATGGTAGAGTCTTATCTCCCGCGAGTCAAGAAAGACTCTCGGAAAACTCCCAAAACCGGTACAGAATTTGATTCATTTTTTAAAGCCACAGATACACACAGATTTACACAGATAAGATACTTTTATCAAATTAGTTATAAAAAAACATCTATGTCCATCCGTGGTTTTATCAATACCATCATCAGAGGCTTTATAGGTTCGCCTGCTGCCAGGCTTTTTTCAAGGTTTCCAGACTGCGGGTCGCAATCTCTTGGGGGCCTTCCTCAAATTTGAAAACCTCCACCGAAACGACACCATCATACCCAACTTCCCGGAGAGCCCGGAAGATCGGCACAAAATCCACATCCCCAAAGCCGGGACCTTTCAGATTGCGGTCGTTCGCGTGGAAATAAGCGAACTTGCCGCGGCTCTCCCGGATGATCTGCGGCAGCGGCCGGCCTTCCGCGTACATCGCCTTGACATCTAAAATGATTTGAAAAGCCTTGCTGTGGAGCTGTTCTGTCAATTCCACCGCCTGAGCCGCAGTATTGATGAAATTCGTCTCCGCCTCTCCCAGCGGTTCAAGACATATCACCACACCCCGCTCCTCCGCTCTGGCGACAGCGGGTCTGAACGTCTCCAGAGTCCATTCCCCGGCCTGCGCGGCGGTCACACCGGGAAGGATCTGTCTCTGTTTGGGAGATCCGACCACGATCGCGCGTCCGCCAATGTCGGCGCAAAAATCCACCAGTTCCTTGAAATAACCGGCAGTACGTTCACGCACAGCCGCATCCGGGCCATTGATACTCAAACCATCCGGCTTGACCAGCACCCAGTGGATGCCGGAAATCCCGATGCCGGCATTTTTTGCCGATTCCCGAATACGTGTCCGCTCCTCCGCGCTGATTTGTTCGACGGACTCCGCCAGGGTGAAAGGCGCGATCTCCACCGCGTCATAGCCAATACTTTTGGCAGAACGAAAAACATCTTCCAGTTTCCATCCCTGGAAGATCTCATTGCATATAGAAAATTTCATAATGTCGTGTTAATGATTTCGGTCAAACGCGTAAACTGCTCCAGAGTCACCTTTTCGGCACGGATATCACCGGTCAGCCCCAGCCGCTGAAACGCATCGGTCAGGACTGCTTCGCTCCATTGTGTCTTCAGCAGCTTTTTCATCATCTTGCGCCGCTGACTGAAGCCCAGCTTTACGATCTTGACAAAAAGCGGATGCAGTTCGACCGGCAGGAGCTCTTCGGAACGTCTTTCCAAAGTGATCACCCCCGAATCCACGTCCGGCGGCGGGAAAAAGGCACCTCGCTTTATTTTAAAATGATCCAGAACATCGTACCTCAGACGGATCAGCAGCGAAAGCAGACCGTAATCCTCGGTCCCGGCCGCTGCGGCGATCCGGTTCACCACTTCCCACTGAAGAGTGACAACGATCCTCTTGAAACAGCGCGGATTCAAAGCCGAGTCCACCAGCATCACGGAAGCTACGGAATAAGGCAGATTGGCCACCAGTTTCCATTCCTGCCAATCCAATCCTTCCTTCATCAGAGCGACACCATCGCCATGCCGCAGCTCAAAATTTTCGATTCCCCGGAACCGCTCAGAAAGGATCGGAATGAGCCGTGAATCCAACTCCACAGCCAGGACTTTCGCGTTGGAGCGGATCAGCAGTTCCGTCAGAGGACCCAATCCGGGACCGATCTCCAGCACTTGATCCGCCGGGGTCAGTTCCGCCGCCGCCGCGATCTTCTCCAGCTGGTTCGCGTCATGCAGAAAATTCTGCCCCAGCGACTTGGTCAGCTGGATGCCGTGACTGCTCAAAATTTCCCGAATCTCTGAATACTTCATGGCAGCCCGGCAGATCACCTTCCCCGTTCAATGTCCGGCCAAAGGATCTTATGCATCTGCACCTGCATCCTGACCGGCAAAGCGTCCCGAATGATAAACTCAGCCAGTTCGGTCCGGCTGATGGGATGCTGCTCACCCTTCAGCACACTGTTCGACATATCATACCACGAAAGCAGGACCGTATTCTTTTGAGACAACGCGGGACGGGCATCCAGGAACTTCTTTACCCATTGATAATCCTCCCGGCAGCCCAGAACAAACTTGATCTCATCATGCGGATTGAGCTGTTCCAGACACGCGGGCAGATTTTTACCCGATTCGCCGCTGGATGGGACTTTGACATCAACGATCTTGCGGACACGCGGATCGACCTTGTCCAGAGCGAGGGAACCGTTGGTTTCCAGCAGAACGGTGTACCCTTCCTCACACAGCCGTTTCAGCAAAAGCGGAGTCTCCTCTTGGATCATCGGCTCTCCACCGGTGACCTCCACGATCGGGAGGATATCCCCGTTCAGTGAATGGCCATTCCAGCGGAGTTTTTCCAATTCCGTTATTTCCAGCAGATGATCGATAGAGAGCGGCTGTCCTGATCCCTGTGCATAGACCGTATCACAATAGGAACATCTCAGGTTGCAGCCGGCCAAACGAATAAAAAAGCAGGGCACACCCGCGAACGTGCTTTCACCCTGCAAACTGGTAAATGTCTCAACGACCCTCAGCATCGTTTTTGTCTATTGCGTCAAGGCGTTACATTCAACCGCTCGACCGCCTGCTCCGGCAGGAAATTGACACCCTGCTGCTTATAGGGCTTCAAGATAAAATGTGTCCCGGTAGATAAAACGCCCTGGATCGTTGCCAGTCGTTCCGCCACAAAACCGGCCACCTGACGCAGATCTTTACCCTCGACCGTCACCAAAAGATCAAAACCGCCCGACATCAAATAGCAGGATTTCACTTCGCTGAATTGAGAGATACGGCGTGCCACCCGGTCGAATCCACCTTCCCTTTCCGGCGTGATCTTGACCTCGATCATCGCCATCACCTGCTGATTGTCATGCAGCTTCTCCGGATTGACCACAGTCGTATAACCCAAAATAGTCCCGTCCTCTTCCCAGGCTTTGATCTTTTTGACCACTTCCTCTTCCGATTGATTGACCAGCTTGGCGATCTTGGACGGCGGCATTGCCGCGTTGCTCTTCAGTATTCTTAAAATATCATCCATAGTTTATATAATTTATTCGTTTTCGTCGTAGTACGCATCCACATGCTCGGCCACATCTTTATAGCCGATATCCACTTCATAAATCAGCTTGAACTGGTTGATCGCCTCTTCCTTCTTGCCCATCATTTCGTAGGTCAGTCCCAGCAGATAGATCAATTCCTTCTTTTCATCATCCATGCTGTTCTTTTCTGACAGGGCGTTGGTATAAGCGCGAACGGCCAGGTCATACATCTTTCTCTTGGCAAAACACTGTCCCAGATAACAAAGACTTGGCACTTTTTTGCCCGGATAGGTCTGGGTTTTCTGGAAAGCTTGTATTGCTTTGCTGATCTTGCCGTTTTTGAAATACAGGCTGCCCAGATCGAACAAAACCACCATATCCGTGGGATTGGCTTCGGACAAACGCTCCATTTCCGAAAGCTCGATCTCCGCTCTTTCTTTTTTCAGAGCCGCGATCTGTTCTGCGTGTTCGGGGGTGTTGGGATCCAAGTGTTTCAGCTGCTCATCTACTTTTTTGAGTTTGATACTGATGATCCTCATTGCCAGTTGCGGATCGGTTCCGGGGAACAGCTTTTCCAAAGTCTCGTAGGCATTCAGCGCTTTGTCATAGTCTTTGGCATGAGAATACTGATCCGCCAGCGCTCTCCACCAGCGCATATTATTCGGCTCCGCCTGGACTTTAGCCTCCAGATCCTCGATGATGCTGGCAGAGGATGCCGCGGTCTGGACCAGACGATTCTCCTTTTCCAGTCGGTCCGACTCCGCTCTGTCCTTGAGGGCCGCGCGGAAATCATTCGTCTCCACAGCTGTCTCATAACCGCCTTCCTTCATCGTGCGGCTGGCTGATACATCCTTGAGTGCCTGCATCAGCTCCAGATCCCCCGGATTTTCCCTGACAAGCTGTTCGTAGATCTCTTCGGCTTTGCCCGGCTGACCGACTTTCGCGTAGGTATCAGCCAGTTTTCGAGCCGTTGCCATATCTCGTTGACCCAGTTTATTGAAAAGAAGCTCCAAGGAGATCAGCGCGGTCTTTACATAATCCACAGACAGAGCTGTATCTGCCATCAAATGATGAGCCGATACATTATTGGGATCATCATTCAAGACCTTTTCCAGCGCGGACATAGCCTCACCCGGATTGCTTTTCATCAGCATTTTGGCCTTGCTCAGATGCGTGAGGCCGCCCGACATACTGAACGCCTTCTTGAAAAAGCCTTTGCTGCCGCCTTCTTCCGATTTTCTGAATTGAGTGATACGCAAAGCCTGCCGACACTCCACACATCCGGGTTCCTTATCCAGAAGCTGGTTGAACAGCATGATCGCGTAATCATAATTTTTCTTGTCTAAAGCGATGCGGCCCTTTTGGTATTGTTCCTTCCAAAAAGGCAACAGATCGTTAGCCATTTTCTCAGCCATACGCCATTTAATCTAGCACAGGAAGGCTTCCGATGCAATCATCAAAGCGCCAGATATCTTTTTAATGAAGCCCCAAAAAGAAAAAAGAATGGAGCTATCATCATCTCAGTGATTGACGCGTTTGCTCTGGAATCGTAAAGTATCCACGGAGAATTTCTTGGAGACTATTCCACGAAGTTCATCCTCTGAATTTTATTACTATGTCATTATCGATCAAATTGAATCCGGCTTTGGAGAAACTGCCGGTTTACCTGCCGGGACGCCCCATCGAAGAAGTGGCTCGTGAATTGGGATTGGATCCTCAAACTATCATCAAGTTAGCTTCCAACGAAAACCCGTCAGGCCCAAGTCCTAAAGCTGTTGAAGCCATGAAATCAGCTCTTCAGCAGGTCAATCTTTACCCCGACGGAAACGCTTTTTATCTTCGGAACAAGCTCTCCCGCAAGCTGAACCTGCCTATGAACTTCATCACACTGGGCAATGGCTCCAATGAACTGCTGGAGCTGATCGCTCACGCGGTGCTGATGCCCGGTGTGGATACGGTGATGAGCCAGTACTGCTTCGCCGTTTATCCCATCGTGACCCGTTTGTCCGGAGCAAATCCCATCATCGTTCCGGCCAAAAATTACGGAAACGACCTGGATGCCATGCTGAAAGCGGTCACGCCCAACACACGGATCATCTTTCTGGCCAATCCCAATAATCCGACAGGAACGCTCCTGACACAGAAGGAATTAGAAGATTTTCTCGCCAAAGTGCCCAAAGATGTTCTGGTCGTCATTGATGAAGCCTATACCGAATATCAGGATACACCGCCTGATTTTGTTCCCGCCATTCGTGAAGGCAAGTATGAAAACCTGGTGATATGCAGGACGTTCTCAAAGATCTACGGTCTGGCCGGTCTGCGCATCGGATTTGCGGTGGCAGCGCCCGAATTCATCGCCGCTCTGGAAAAAGTCCGTGAACCCTTCAATACCAGCTTGTTAGCTCAGCTGGCCGCCGCGGCCGCGCTGGATGATGATGAGTATCTGGACAAGATCCGCAAGATGAATAAAGAGGGACAACAATATCTGCAAAAAGAACTTAAAGCCATGAATGTGGAATTTGTTCCCTCGATCACGAACTTCCTGCTGGTCAAGGTCGGCAACGGGACTCGTGTTTTTGAAGCTCTTCAGAAGCAAGGCATTATCATTCGCCCCGTGAACAATTATCAGCTGCCCGAATGGGTGCGTATCACGGTGGGTACCATGCCGCAGAATGAGAGACTCATCGCGGAACTCAAAAAGATCCTGTAATCCAGAATCATAATGATAGCCCGAACTTATACCGCGACTATTCAGGGGATCGTCCCGATCCTGGTGGAAGTGGAAGCCAGCGCTTCTCTCTCCGACAATTCGGTCATCACGATCGTGGGTCTCCCGGATGTCGCGGTAAAAGAGGCTCGTGAGCGTCTGAAACCGGCGCTCCTTAATTCCGGTTCCAATCCGCTGAACGAAAGCGTCATTGTCAATCTGGCCCCAGCGGATATCCGCAAGGAAGGACCTTCTTTCGATCTTCCTATGGCCATCGCCATTTTGGGCGCGACCTTTCAGATCAAATCTCCTTTACTGCAAAACCATCTTTTCTGCGGTGAACTGGCTCTGGACGGCACTCTGCGCCCTGTACGCGGAGCCTTGTCTATGGCTTTGTGCGCTAAAAAGCACGGCAAGAAAGGGATCTTTCTGCCAGCCGAAAACGCGCGGGAGGCGGCCATCGTTTCCGGTGTAAATGTCTATCCGGCTCAAAATCTTGCCCAGATCATGGCGCATCTGCGGAATGAACAGCCCATCACGCCCGTAACGTGTGACTTCAACTCCGTCTTTTCAAACAGTTCGCCTGAACTGGATTTCGCGGATGTCCGGGGACAGGAATCCGCCAAACGCGCACTGGAGGTCGCCGCTGCCGGAGGACATAATATCCTGCTCATCGGACCGCCGGGAACAGGCAAGTCCATGCTCTCCAAGCGCATCCCGTCTATCCTGCCGCCGCTGACCTTTGATGAAGCCATTGAAGTCACTCAGATACACAGCGTTGCCGGACTTTTGAAACCGGAGGAACCACTGATCACCACTCGCCCGTTCCGCAGTCCGCATCATACCGCCAGCAGCGCGGGATTGCTGGGCGGCGGTTCGTATGTTCCCTCTCCCGGTGAGATCACCCTGGCGCATCACGGCGTACTCTTTTTGGATGAACTCCCGGAATTCAAACGCAGCACTCTGGAAACACTGCGTCAGCCTCTGGAGGAAGGGATCGTTTCCATTTCCAGATCTTCCGGAACTTTTATCTTTCCGGCTCAATTCATGCTGGTGGCGGCCATGAACCCCACTCCTGATGGAAAAATGCCGCACCAATCCCGCAGCAATCCTCTTCAGATCCAAAACTACCTGGGGCGCATTTCCGGGCCGCTGCTGGACCGCATCGACCTGCACATTGAAGTACCGGCGGTCTCTTTCCAGTCTATCTCTTCACGATCCGCGAACGGCGAGACTTCCGCGCAGATCCGGGAGCGTGTCATCGCGGCCCGGCAGATACAAACTCAGCGCTTTGCCGGCTCTCCGCATATCACCTGCAATGCCAGGATGGGAGCCAAAGAGCTGAAGAAATTCGCGACTCTGGATGATGACTGTCTGAACATCCTGAAGATGGCGATGGATGAGAACCATTTCAGTGCGCGCGCTTATGACCGCATCCGCAAAGTAGCACGCACGATTGCCGATTTAGACCATTCTGAAGAGATTTGTCCTCAGCACGTCATGGAGGCAAGTCAGTACCGTAATCTGGATCGCCAGATCTGGGATTTCAGAGGGTAAAATAAAACCCCTGCAGCCTGTACAGCAAAGGAGCAAGGCATCAGTAAAACATGAGACCGCTCAAGGTAAAAATGATCTTGCCCTCTCTGGAAGAAGCCGGAAGTCCTCACTGGCGTCCTGTAAAATACTCCCTGTTTCCACCACTGGGGCTGGCCACGCTGGCCGGTTATTTTTCCTCTGAAGATGAAGTCGTCCTGCAGGATCAGCATATAGAGAAACTGGACTTGGACGACACACCGGATCTGGTCTGTCTGCAGGTCTATGTGACCAATGCTTACCGGGCATACGCCATCGCCGATAGATACCGTGCACGCGGAGTGTTCGTCCTGATGGGCGGTCTGCATGTTACCGCTCTGCCGGAAGAAGCAGCCCGGCATGCAGACACACTCATTCTGGGTCCCGGGGAAGAGGCTTTTCCACGTTTCATTGAAGATTTCAGAAACGGCCACCCAGAAAAGACTTATATTGCCCGATGGCGATCTATAGAGAATATTCCCCCTGTCCGGCGCGACCTGATCAAGCGTCAAAAGTATCTCGTTCCCAATTCGCTGGTCGTGTCACGCGGATGCCCACACCACTGCGATTTCTGCTACAAGGATGCTTTTTACAACGGCGGAAAGTCTTTTTACACCACAAGAGTAGATGCTGCTCTTGCGGAGATCGAGCGTTTGCCCGGCCGTCATCTTTATTTTTTGGATGACCATCTTCTGGGTAACAAAGAATTCGCGCGCGCTTTGTTCGACGGCATGAAAGGCATGGGGCGTTTATTTCAATCCGCAGCCACCGTCCAGTCCATATTGGATGGAGACCTGATAGAAAAGGCTGCGGAAGCGGGCCTGCGAAGCATTTTCGTAGGATTCGAGACTTTCTCACCAGAGAATCTGAAATTGAGCAACAAATCCCAGAACCTTCAACGTAACTACAGCGCAGCCGTCAAACGTCTGCACCAGCTGGGGATCATGGTCAACGGCAGTTTCGTGTTCGGTCTGGATCATGATGACGCAGATGTATTTCGCAGAACGGTGGACTGGGGAGTGAAAAACGCTATCACTACATCCACTTATCACATTCTGACTCCTTATCCCGGCACCCGGCTTTTTGCCCGAATGGAGGCAGAGGGGCGCATCCTGACCCGCGACTGGAGCCGATACGATACCCGAACCGTCGTCTATCGAACACGTGGACTGACCGCGGAACAGCTGAAAACAGGATACGAATGGGCTTATCAGGAGTTCTATTCCTGGCACAACATCCTCAAAGCTTGCTCACACGATACCACTCTGAAACAAAAATTATCCCACCTCATGTACACCGGTGGATGGAAAAAACTGGAACCGATGTGGAAACTGCTCACCAACGCCGGGCTCCTGAATCAAATGCTTCCCCTGCTGGAAACGATCTTGAAAAACACCAAATAAAGGCGTTAGTTGTTGGTTTGGGCGGATTTTAAAATTTCTAATTTCTCCAGTTCTTCACAGAAACGTTCTGTGAAAATCTTGGCGCCATCATCATTTAAATGTCCTGCATCACAAAATAAATTGGAATCAGACATAAAATCTGGATGATGATAGAAATCAATAATAGGTACGTTGTATTCACTTGCCACTTCAAGGAGTTTCTTATATTGAATCGTGTCAAATGCGTTATCATCTGTAAATCGTGGCGAAAATGAAATAACTAGTGGAACTTTCTTTTGTGAACAAATTTCCAAGACATGTTTGAATAATTCCACATTTTCCTGATAACAAATGTCTTCTATATACATTTGTTTAGGTTGGTTAAGATTTTCCTTAATTCCATATAAAGGAATATATCCTTTCCCTTCTGGTATTCCTTTACTTTTTAATAAAAATGCTGCACAGTAGTGAAATATGTGTGTGTTATACCGATATAGTTTTAAATACATCTTATATTTTTCACAATTGCTTTTAGATTGAATGAGCCTATTAACATATTGATTAGTATCATAATAGGAATTTAATATAGATAATCTGGCAAAATCATCTGGCTCTTTCATACCAAACGCAAGTGGTGATTCCATGTCCCAAACAATAAGTTTAGGAGAATAACGGTTCAAAATACAATCTATAACAGCTGTCTGATAAAGAAAAAAACGCCCCCTCTTTCCACAATTAAAGACACTTTTCTTTAAATTCTCTTCAATTATTGAGGGAATATAGTGATGGAGCGCCCGCGAAGACCCCATAA
>JAEEGG010011140.1_pt1 | contig 19690 bp, 11 predicted proteins | sample 9134161 | NCBI WGS metagenome assembly JAEEGG01 (sample SAMN16246543, study PRJNA631951) | gut metagenome | biome: gut microbiome; feature: rumen; material: CR-attached | host: Bos | place: Iran: Karaj | collected 2018-10 | reverse complement strand
GAGGTGAAAGAAATGAAAACTATGATAAAGAAATGTCCGTCATGTCGGCATGACCTTACCGTTGCGGTCCTTCGCTGCCCGGAGTGCGGTCTTGAGATGAAAAACGATTTTGAGATGAGCCGCTTCGATAAACTAAGCGACGAGCAGGCCGATTTTCTGACTGCATTTCTGAGAAACCGCGGCAATTTGAAAAATCTTCAGGCAGAGCTTCAGATATCCTATCCCTACGCCAAAAAGAAGCTGGATGATGTGCTCGCGGCTTTGGGTATTGCCGCGGAGGAACAGGATGCGGACGATCTTCGGACCGTCGACATCAGCAACGTCAGTGTGGATCGGAGCAGTATGAAAGCCTCTGAAATCATCAAGGCAAAGCTCGTCGAGGCGGGCGGCCGCACAAAGGTGCGTCTTTTCGGCGGTGAGCTTCGCGATATCATTGCCTCTCCGAACGGTCGGGACTTTCTCTGTCCGCCGATGATCCCGTTATCATACGGCGTCTTTGACGCTGTGGTCGATCTTCTGCTGCGCAGTCCGGGATACAGAGCACGGAAAGGAAACGCGAGGAACTTCAGGCTCGGCGAGCCGGGATGCGAGGAAAACACCGTCGCCGGCACTGTCCTTGAATTCATGGGAAAAAAGCCCGGAGAGACGGGCCTCGATCCGGTGTTTATGCTGGCTGCGGTCCTCGAATGGGCGGACATTGCTTCAAACGGCCGCGGAGAAATATTGCTGAAAGAGTCTTACAGGAGCAGACTATGATACATTTTATCGTTATTGTTTTCTTTAGCTTTTGGATCAACCTGCTGTTCAAAAAGAACCGGTATTGATCATTTGTTTTCCCGACACGCGTGACCGTTATTCAGAGCAAAGGACCCCTGCCTTTTAAGCAGAGGTCCTTTCGTTTTTTCCGCTTTGCGCGGCTTTTCCCTTATTTCTTCTTCGACGGGTCTCCCGCGCCTTTGGACATGGTCCAGTGGCGGTAGGAGCCGGCGGCGTCCCCGCTCGCGCGGGCCTTTTTGGCCGCCTCGGTATACAGGCCGTACTCGTGGGCGATCAGGCACTCGGTGTAGCTCTTGTCCGTGTGGGCGTTGCGCGGCAGGGGCACGTCCTGCTCTCCGGCGAGGATGTCCTGCACCTTCGCCACGTTCACGGTATGGGTGCTGCTGCCGTCGGCCACGGCCACCGCCGCCGCCACTCCGGCGGCCTGACCGGTGCCGACGCACTGCGGGATGAGGTTGACGTTGTCTATGGCAATGCGGTCGGCGGAGATATGGCGTCCGGGGGCGAGAAGGTTTTCCACCTTTTGGGGCAGTATGGAGCGGTAGGGTATCTCGATGGGCGCGTTGTCGTTGAGGCTGTCCACGGTGCAGTGCCACGCTATGCAGTCCTCGTGCTCCTTCGGGAAAGCCCAGTCGTTGGAGGAAATGACGTATTCGCCCACGATGCGGTGGGAGCCGCGGGTGCCGAGCTGGGGGGCGACGTCGTACAGGAAAGCGTCCTTGAATACCTCGGGCGCGTAGGTCTTGTAGGCGGCGAGCACCTCTCTCAGCGCCAGGCGGGTGCCCATCTCCGTGGCCGTCTGATCGGATATTTTCGAGCAGTCTCTCCTGGGCTGCCAGTTGTTCACCCAGCTCACGTCGTCGGTCGGGCCGGTGATGATGCCGGTGCGGAAGCCGTGGATGCGGTAAAGCTCCTCGGAGAGCTTCTGCGCTTCCTCGCGGTGAGAGCGGTTCCAGGCGTTGTAGGCGTTCTTGCTGAAGCCGCCTATGCGGTACACGAGGGCGGTGGAGGAGCAGCGGCACTCGTCGTCGATGGCGGAGGAGGTGGGCGCGCCGGACAGGCGGCAGAGGTCCGCGTCGCCGGTGGCGTCTATGACCACCTTGGCCATGACGGCCTTGCGGCCTTCCTTGGACTCGAATATCACGCCCCTGCAGACGTTCCCCTCCATGATGGGCTTGACGCCCCAGCTGTGGTAAAGGACGCGGACGGAATCGCTGAGCTCGTTGAGCATGATATCCATTTCTATCTTGAGCTGAGTCGGGTCCAGCATGAAGCCGTGCTCCACGCGGGCGGGAGGCGAGAACGTAGCTCCGCCGACGTCGGCCCATTTCATGACCTCCGCGGGATCGGTGACGCCCGCGAGAGACGCGTCCGGTCCGCGCACGGCGCCGGGTATGTCCTTAAGGCGGGTATACCATTCCTCCTGGATGCCGCGGACGTAGGTCTTTTCGTAAAAGGAAAGGCTGGGTATCAGCAGAACGTAGCCTCCCGTCACGTCGCCGCCGCAGTAGCCGTAGCGTTCCATGAGTATCACGTTTTTGCAGCCCGCCCTTGCCGCTGCGACCGCGGCGGAGTGTCCGGCGCTGCCGCCGCCGACCACCAGCACGTCGCATTCGTCGTAAACCGGTATGAGAGTCTCGGGCTCCAGATAGGTCTTCGCGTTCATGTGCGTTCCTTTCCGCCGGGCCGCCGCAGGCGGCGCGGCTTTTTCATATTCTTTATGCCGTTATCATATCACGGCGTCCCGCTCTCTTCAAGTGCCTGAATAATCTTTTCCGGGCGCGCGAAAAGCGGCGTCTTTTGATAATATGCTTCTTGACGGCAATGGAAAAAAAGTGTAAATTTATATTAGGGTAATATTGACTTTTTTATATGATAAACGGTATATCGGCTTGAGCGCCGGCCCGGAGGAGTTCCCGGACCGAGCCGATACGTTCACCGGAACAGGAGATACCTTACATGGCGGATTGGGTGATAGTCGTCGACGACGACGTGACTAACCTTAAAATGGCGGGCCACATCCTCAGCAAGAAGGGGATGCGGGTCAGCGCCCTCAAGTCCGGCAGGGCCCTGCTGGACTTTATCGGCGCGAACGACGCCCCGGACCTTATACTGCTCGATATCAAGATGCCGGAGATGGACGGCTTTGAGACCCTGCGGAGGCTGCGGGAGCTCGAGGCCGGAAAAAACGAGATACCGGTGATCTTTCTGACCGCCGACGAGAGCGAGTCGTCCGAAACGACGGGGCTTTCTCTCGGGGCGATGGACTTCATCAAAAAGCCTTTTGTCCCGGACGTGCTCGCGCTGCGCGTGCGGCACATCATCGACCTGAGCCATCTTCAGCAGGATCTGTCGCGCGAGGTGGAAAAAAAGACGCGGGAAAACGAAAATCTCTTCATAAACCTCGTCGCCTCGCTCGCGGACGCCATCGACGCCAAGGACACCTACACCAACGGTCATTCCGGCCGCGTGGCGGCGTACGCCAGGGAGATAGCCCGCCGCTTCGGCTATTCGGCGCGGGCCGAGAGGGACATATACATGATGGGCCTGGTGCACGACGTCGGCAAGATAGGCGTGCCCGACGCCATCATCAACAAGCCCGCGAGGCTGACGGAGCCGGAATACGACGTCATAAAGACGCATACCGTCATGGGCGCGAAGATATTGAACAACATCAACGAGATGCCCGAGCTCGTCACCGGCGCGCGCTGGCATCACGAGCGCTATGACGGCAGCGGATATCCCGACGGGCTCAAGGGAACGGACATCCCCGAGCAGGCGCGCATAATCGCCGTGGCGGACGCCTACGACGCCATGACCAGCCGCAGGAGCTACCGCGACCGGCTCCCTCAGGCCACCGCGAGGGAAGAGCTCGTAAGCGGCCGCGGGACCCAGTTCGATCCCGTGTTCGCCGACATCATGATCGGGATGATAGACGAGGACAGCGATTACCGCCTGTGCGAAGGCTGACGAAACGGCTCTCCGCCCGAAACGGGCGGGCGCGGGGAGCATGATCCGCCGATCAAATCCGGAACGGAGGAGCGAGCAAAAGCAGACATGAATAATACCACGAAGAAAAACGCCCTCTTCGAAGCCTCCCATATGATGATCCTGGTGACCTACACCGCTCTGGTGTTCGCGCTGGTCGGAGAGGACTTCCTTATGGGCTGGGAAAAATGGCCGCTGATCCTCATAGCCGCGGCGATCGCCTTTTCATGGAGCATACACATACGGCAGATGTTCTCGGACTACGGCCGCCTGCAGATCTACGTCGTCTTCATGATGGCAACCATGTTTTTCTACGGCGTCCACGTCACCAGCGCCTTCGACCTGGCCCTGGTGATGTGCTCCGTCATCATCCTGTGTACCACCACGGGCGTAAAGTTTTTCATCACGCTGGCGCAGATCACGTATTTCGTCACCTTCCTTTACGACCTCGTCTCCATACGCATAAATACGCCGGAGATGTTCGACGAGCTCGTTATCAGCCGCTCGATGCTGCATATCGTGATGATGATCGTCGTGGGCAGGCTCGCGAGAATGATAATCGACCGCTGGAACCAGGTGCTGGACCGGTCCGCCGAGGAGGTGGAGCAGCTCACCGAGACCACCGGGCGGCTCAACGATTTTCTGACCAACGCCTCCCATGAGATACGCACGCCCACCAACGCCGTGCTCGGCCTGGCGAACATGTGCCTCGAGCGGGAGACGGATCCCGGGCAGCTGGAGCATCTCGGCGCCATACGCGACGCGGGCAAGCGCCTGACGGAGCTGATAAGCGACATCCTCGATTACGCCGATATCGACCGCGGCCGTGTTTCGGTCAATACCGACGACTATATGCTCTCTTCCGTGCTCCACGACCTCGTCATGGAGCTGAAGCCCCATATGTCCGGCGGCGCGGAGCTCATCATAGACGTCGACCCCGGCATCCCCTCCGTTATGAATACGGATATCTCCAAGCTGAAAAAGATCATATGGCATCTCGCCACCAACGCTCTGAAATTCACCCGGCAGGGCGGCGTATACGTGCGCTTCTCCGCCGAGGCGCGGGACTACGGCATAAACCTGCTTATCGACGTATCCGATACGGGCTCCGGCATGACCGAGGAAGAGGTCGACCGTCTCTCCGACGGTTTCTATCACTCCAACTCCAACCGCGCCCGCTCCAGCGGCGGTCTCGGGCTGGGCATGGCCATAGTCTACAACTTCGTCGCCGCTCTCGGCGGCTTCATGCGCATAGAAAGCCGCCCCGGCGAGGGTACGGACGTCCGCGTGTGCCTGCCTCAGACGGTGGTGGACTCCGCCGGCTGCATGTCCGTGCGCGACCGCGGCAAGCTGGTGATCGGCGGATATCTGCATTTCGAGAAATTCTCCCACCCCGTCGTGCGGGATTACTACAATACCATGGTGCGCAATATCGTCCGCGGCCTCGGAGTCAGACTGCACAGGGCCGAAAACATCGAGGATCTCAAAAAGCTGCTTGAAAACCTCACTCTCACTCATCTGTTCGTCGGCGCGGAGGAATACGGCGCCGACGCCGCTTTCATGGAGCGGCTTGCCGAAAGCGTCACGGTCACGGTGATCGCCGCGGAGGGCTTTTCCCTCCCCGAGGGCTCGAAAGCGCATCTGATGGAAAAGCCCATCTACTGCTTCCCCGTCGCCGCGGTCCTCAACCGCGACCCTACGGGCGCGGTGACCGAACGGCGCATGTACTGCCGCGGCGTCCGCGCCCTCATAGTGGACGACGAGCCGCTGAACATCACCGTCGCCAAGGATTACCTGCACCGCTACGGGATCGAAACGGTATCCGCCTCCTCCGGCAGCGAGGCGATCGCGCAGTGCGCCCGGGAAAGCTTCGACATAGTGTTCATGGACCACATGATGCCGGGCATGGACGGCATAGAGGCCCTGCGCCGCATACGCTCCGACGGCATCGGCTTCTGGAAAAACGTGCCGTTCGTGGCGCTCACGGCCAACGCCGGAAGCACGGCGAGGGAAGAATTCAGGAAGGCCGGCTTTGACGCCTTCCTCGCCAAGCCCATCGACTCGGCCGATCTCGAGCGCGTTCTCCGCAGCGTGCTCCCCAAGACCGCCGTAAGCTACGACAGCGCCCCTCCTTCCCCTCCCGGGCCTGCGCCGCGCCCGGCGAAGGCTCCCGCCGCCGGCGGCTCCGACGCGGGCGAAAAAGACGCTCTCGCCCCCCTGCGTTCGCTGGGCGTGGATACGGAGCAGGGACGAAAATACTGTCAAAGCGACGATGAATTCTACCGCGAGCTGCTCCTGCAGTTCGGCTCCGAGGCGGCCGGAAAGCACGAAGAGCTCGAACGCTTCTGCCGCGAGGGCGACATGCCGAACTATGCCATCCGCGTCCACGCGCTGAAAAGCACCGCGAAAATGATAGGCGCTTCCTCCCTTTCGGAGAAGGCCCGCGCCCTCGAGACGGCTTCCCTGGCGGGCAGCACGGACGAGGTGCGCGCTCTGCACCCCTCCGCCATGGAGGAATACGAAGCCCTCACCCGGGCCATCGCCGCCTTATCCGGCGGCGCGGCCGCGGAGACGGGCGGCGGGGAGCCGCTCCCGCGGGAGGACGGCCCGGAGATACTCGAATTCGAACCGGAAGGGCCGGAGGTACTTGAATTCGAACCGCAGGGAGAGGAGTAAAACCGATGGTCAAAAAGCTGATCAGACTGATATTCAGCGAGGACAGTCCCATCCGCGAAAGGCTTTTCTCCCTGATCGTGACGATAACGGGCATATCCATCACTCTCGGCATCGTCGTGGACATAATCACCGGCGCCGCTTCATGGCAGGATCTGTTCGCGTTCACCGCCGGGCTCCTGCTGCTGATCTTCACTTCCGTTCTGACCATCAGGAAAAAGAAGTTCAGACTCGGCTCCGTCGCCATAGCCTTTTTCGTCATCTACGTGATGCTGCCCGTCACCTTTTTCTTCAGCGGCGGACTCTACGGCGGCTCGCCGATATGGTTCATATTTTCCGTGCTCTTCATAAGCCTGCTGTTCGCCGGGAAAGCGAGGATATTCTTTCTTATCTCCGAGCTCGCCGTGGCGGGCGCATGCTATTTCCTGGCCTATACCAGGCCCGAAATGCTCCACCGGAGCACGGAAAAGCTCGCGCACATAGACTCATATACCGCGCTGGCCTTCCTCAGCCTGGCAGTATGCGCCATAATCAGCATACAGATCGAGCTGTATAAACGTGAAAACGCCCGCTCGGAGCGCCGGAAAAAGGAGATAGAGGAGCTCAACAACGCGCAGAGCCGCTTTTTCTCCGGCATGAGCCACGAGATACGCACGCCCATAAACACCATCATCGGTCTCAACGAAATGATACTCCGCGAGGATATTTCCGACGAGGTCGCGGAGGACGCCGAGAACATCCGCTCCGCCAGCAAAATGCTGCTGAGCATCATCAACGATATCCTCGATATGACCAAGCTCGACTCCGGCAGCATGCAGCTCACCCCGGTGACCTACCGCACCGGCGACATGATATCGGAGCTCGTGAACATGTTCTGGGTCCGCGCCCGGGACAAGGGTCTGGAATTCCGCGTAAGCGTGGCGCCGGACGTTCCCGCCGAGCTCATCGGCGACGACGTCCGCGTCAAGCAGATACTCATAAACCTGCTGAACAACGCCGTGAAATATACCCGCGAGGGCTCCGTATCCCTGTCCGTGGAGCGCGGGCGGCAGGAGGGCGGCATAGTCAGCCTCGTATGCTCCGTCACCGACACCGGCATAGGCATCAAAAAGGAAAACATCCCCTATCTCTTCACGGCCTTCAAGCGCGTGGACGAGGAGAAGAACCGCCATATCGAGGGCTCCGGCCTCGGTCTGTCGATAGTGAAGCAGCTCGCGGACCTCATGGGCGGCGCCGTCACGGTAAACAGCGTCTATACGCAGGGCAGCACCTTTCTCGTAGAGCTGCCTCAGCAGATGGTAAGCGACGAGATCGTGGGAAAGCTCGATCTCGAGGCAAAGCACAAAAGCGAGCGCGAAGCCTATCATTCCCGCTTCGAGGCCCCTCAGGCGAGCATACTCGTCGTGGACGACAACGCCTCCAACCTGCTGGTGGCCAAAAAGCTGCTCAGGGCCACCGGGGTCCGCATCGAAACGGCGTCCTCCGGCGCGGAGGCGCTGAGCCTGACTCAGGACAACGCTTATCACGTGATATTCATGGACCACATGATGCCGGAAATGGACGGTCTGGAATGCCGCAGGCGCATCATGGCCCAGCCCGGCGGCAAATGCCGCGATTCAAAGCTGGTCGCTCTTACCGCCAACGCCGACAGCGCCAGCCGCGCTCTGTACGAGCGCGAGGGCTTCGACGGATATCTGACCAAGCCCATCAGCGCCGAGGCCCTCGAAAACGAGCTTTTCCGACTGCTGCCGAAGGAGCTCGTCAAGACGTTCGCCGACGGGGACGAGGATCTGCTCAAGAAGAGCACCGCGTGGATACAGTCCGACCGGCGCAAGCGCATGGTCGCCGTGGCAACGGAGAGCGTGGCCGATCTGCCCGGGGAGCTGCTGGACAAATACGATATCGCCGTCATACCGCACTTGATAAGGACCGAAAGCGGAGTATTCAGAGACGGTCTCGACCTGGAATGCGACGGACTGCTGTCGTACATGGATCCCGACAAAGACAGGGTCAGCACCTCCGTCGCCGACGTCGCCGCGCACGAGGCTTTCTTTGCCGAGCAGCTCAGGCGGGCGTACAACGTTATTTTCGTTTCTCTCTCCGACAAGCTCGCCAACAGCGGATATTCCGCGGCGACGGAGGCGGCGGACTCCTTCGACAACGTGACCGTTACGGACTCCCGCAGCCTTTCCGGCGGGCTCGGTCTGACGGTCCTGGAGGCCTGCCGCATGGCGGAGGAGGGCAAGAGCCCCGCCGAGATCACAAGCCGCCTCGAGGAAATGCAGGATCTGATACAGGCGAGCTTTATCGCCGACAATATGGACTATCTCTCGCGGACGGAGCACATAGCCGTATGGGCTGCCCGCATCGCGAGGACCATGACCGGGCGGCCGATCCTCGCCATGCGCAAAGGACGGCTGCGTCTGCAGCAGATCGCCTTCGGCTCCCGCAAACGCTGCTGGAAAAAATACATTGCCTCGTGCTTCCGCTCCACCGGCAACGTGGACACGCGCCTGCTTCTGATAAACTATGCCGGCCTGTCCCGGCAGGAGCTGAACTGGATCAGAGAGCAGGTCGAGAGCTACGTTCATTTCGACGCCGTCTGCTGTCAGAAGATCTCGGCGGCCACGGCCGCCAGCTGCGGGCCCGGCGTCTTCGGGCTGATGTTCGTCAGAACGGTAATATGAAGCCGCCGCAGGCAGGCCCCTCCCGGGCCTGCCTGCGGCTTCGTATATCCGCGTCCGCCGCGCCTGTCGTTTCGCCCGCGCGCCGCCGTGATCGTCCTTTTATCGGGGAAGTATTGCAATCCCGTTTTTTTATTGCTATAATATCCACCGATGTTTTTCAGTGCTTCGGGGCGTTCGGCCGTTTTTCGGCCTCCGCTCCGTTGAAAGAGGGAATCAGGTGCGATACCTGAGCGATCCGGTCACTGTGAGCGGGGAGCCCGGCGGCGGGCATCCATTGTGCTTCGGCACGAGAAGGAGCCGTCCGGGCAGCGATCCGCAAGCCAGGAAACCTGCTGAAAAACGTGGTCCTGTCTCCGAAGAAGACAAAAGCCACGTAATTGACTGCGCGGGACTGCCGCGCAGCTTGTTGCCGTGTCTGCTTTTGTCAAAGCAGACCTTTTTTTATTTTCGTCACTTATGAAAGGAACGGTCATAAAAATGAAAAAAACGTTATCTGCAGCGCGCGTTGTCGCCGCGCTCGTATTCCTGCTCGCGCTGTCCGTGTCCGCGATGCCCCAGAGGGCGGCGGCGGTCTATGAGGACGGCAGCTACACCGTGCCCGTAAGCGCCGAAGGCCTGGGACGCCACAATACGTTATGGTCCTCCGCTTCCGTCACCGTGGAGGACGGAGCAATTTACGCGGACGTCACCTTCGAGCGCGTCGATCCGCGCGACCACGCGCCTCAGTTCGACTGGCTCAGGACCTCTCTGGGCACCTTCACTCCGGAGATCGACGACGCGAGCTTCACCTGCACCTTCCGCCGCATACGGATAGCGGATTTCGGCAGCGTGGACGTCACGATCCAGACCTCGGCAATGTCTCAGCCCTACGAGCTGGAATACACCCTTATTTTCGACGGCAGCTCCGTTCCCGTAAAAGCCGAGCCCGCCGCGGTCGACGAGCCCGAGCCCGAAGCGCCGGACGACATTCCGGACGACAGCCCCGAGCCTGCCGCGGAAGAGACCGCTCCTGCGGTTGAAGAGCCCGCTCCCGCCGAGAGCGAGCCGCCCGCAGACGCGGAGGAGACCGCGGCGCCGTCCGTTCCCTCCCCCGCCGACGAGCCCGACGACGCCGACCCGGACGAGACCGGCGAGCCTGTCTCCGGCGAAGTTCCTCTGCTCATCATGCCCGCTCCGGCTGCCGATCCCGTTCCCGATGACATCGAAACGGGCGAGGCCTTCGTTGACGAGATCCTTGAGACTCCCGTGCCCGCGGAAGAAACGGCCGAACCCATGCTCCCCGACGGCGAGCCCGAAACCGGCTCCGACGTGCCCGAAACGTCTGAGGACGCAGACGAAAGCCCCGCCGCGGACGGTGACGCCGATACCGATACCGACGCCGACGGCAAAGACGCCGAAAAGACAGCCGAGCCGGTCGGAGGCGATACCTCCGCTGCGGACAGCGCCGTGACCACCGGCGCCGGGGCTTCCTCCTCCGGCGGGAACACCGTCATATATATCGTCATAGCGGCGGTCGCCGTCATCGCCGTTATCGCGGTGATATGCGCGGTAATGAAGAGCCGCAAAAAGAAAGGCTGAGGGCCGGAAGGACATGAATATAAAACGCATCGCATCCGCTTTATCTGCAGCGCTGCTCGCGCTGTCGCTCCTGCTCGCTCTGTGCGCCTGCAGCGGCGCTCCCGCCGCGGCGGACGGCGCGCCGGAGATAAGCGGGCTGAAATACGACAGCACGGTGCCCCTCAAATACGCCGATCAGTTTTCGATATACAAATACTCCGGAGGCTATTCTCTGATAGACATCCCCTCGAGCGGGCGCATCCTGGTCGTCCCGGAGGGCGGCGAAGTCCCCGACGGTCTTGACGCCGACGTGACCGTGGTGCGTCAGCCGCTTGACGGCATATACCTCGTCGCCACCTCGCCCATGGCACTGTTCGACGCCCTTGACGCCCTTGACAGCATATCCTTCGTCGGCAGCAAGACCTGGTACACGGAAAGCGCCTCCCGCGCTCTGGAAGAGGGCAAATTCAAATACGCGGGCAAGTACAACGCCCCAGATTACGAAATGCTCATAAACGGCTCCTGCAGCCTTGCGATAGAGTCCACAATGATACTTCACAATCCGGAAGTATATGAAAAAATGCTCGAGCTCGGCATCAATACCGTCATAGAGCGCTCCAGCTACGAGGATCATCCCCTCGGGCGCACCGAGTGGATCAAGGTATACGGCACGCTGCTGGGCAAGGAGGCCGAGGCCGAGGCCGTTTTCGAGGCCGAGGCCGCCAAGGTGCGCGACCTGGAGTCTCTCGAGCCCACCGGCAAGACCGCGGCGTTCTTCTATATCAACACCGCGGGCAACGTCGTGACCTACAAGACCAACGGCTACGTGCCGTCCATGATACGCATTGCCGGCGGGGAATACATATTCACCGACCTCGGCCTTGACGACGACAGCAAGCTCAGCACCGTGAACATGAGCATGGAGCAGTTCTACAACACCGCCAAAAACGCCGATTTCATCATATATAACTGCAGCATCGTTTCTCAGCTCTACGCGCTTTCCGATCTGCTCGACCGCAGCGCCGTGCTCGAGGATTTCAAGGCCGTAAAGGAAGGCAACGTGTGGTGCACTACCGACAGCATGTTCCAGCAGACCGACAAGATGGGCAGCATCATCCGGGAAATGAACGCTATTTTCTCCGGAAGCACCGACGGCTCCGATCTGCAGTTCATGTTCAGACTTGAATAAGCGAGGGACCGTCTTATGAGCAACCGCTCCGCAAGCCTCTCCCGCGGCGGCGCGTACGCGCGCTATTGGGCCGTGTTCATCGGCCTAATCGCCGCGCTGGTCGCGCTGACCGTGTGGAACATCAATTCCGGCAGCGTGCATATCTCCGTATCGGACATCGCGCGCATCATTTTCCTGCGCGAGGGCGACGAGACGCAGATGAACATCGTGTGGAAGCTGCGCCTGCCCCGCATCGTCGCCGCGGCGGTGATGGGCGGCGGCCTCGCTCTGTCCGGCTTTCTTATGCAGACCTTTTTCGGCAATCCCATAGCCGGGCCCTTCGTTCTGGGCATATCTTCCGGCTCGAAGCTGTTCGTCGCCATAGTCATGATAGTAATGCTGCGCGTCGTTTCGTTCATTTCCTCGTGGATGATGGTCATAGCCGCCTTTGCCGGCGCTCTGATAGCCATGGGCTTCGTGCTGCTGGCGTCCCGGTCCATAAAGCAGATGTCGATGCTGCTGGTGGCGGGCATAATGATAAGCTATATCTGCTCGGCGATCACGGAATTCCTCATCACCTTTGCGAAGGACTCCGACATAGTCAATCTCCACAGCTGGTCCCAGGGCAGCTTTTCCGGCACGAAATGGGGCGACGTGCGCGTATTCACGGTAATAATACTCGTCTGCCTCATAGGCGTGTTCCTCATGTCCAAGCCCATAGGCGCTTATCAGATGGGCGAGTCCTACGCGCAGAGCATGGGCGTGAACGTAAAGCGCTTCCGCGTCCTTCTCATACTCATGTCCAGTCTCCTCGCGGGCTGCGTCACGGCCTTCGCCGGGCCGATATCCTTTGTGGGCATAGCGGTGCCCCACCTTATCAAGATGCTGCTGAAAACCGCCAAGCCCATAATAGTCATACCCGCTTCTTTCCTGGGAGGCTGCGTTTTCTGTCTGTTCTGCGACTATATCGCCCGAACGGCCTTCTCGCCGGTGGAGCTGTCGATAAGCACGGTCACGGCTCTGTTCGGCGCGCCGGTCGTGATAGGCATGCTGATACGCCGTCACGGCGGGAAGGGATGAGGTGACGCCGTGAGCGATTATTATTTCCGCACCTCCGAGCTTTCCGTCGGCTACGGCGGCAGCGTACTGATACACGATATAGAGATAAACATAAAAGCCGGCGAGATAGTCACGCTTATCGGCCCGAACGGCTCGGGAAAATCCACCATCCTCAAGACCGTCACCAAGCATCTCGCGGCAATAAAGGGCGACAGCTTCATCGCCGACGCTTCCGTCGGCTCCATGAGCTACAAGGAGCTGTCCCGCAAGCTGGCCGTGGTGCTGACGGAGCGCATAAAGGGCGAGCTGCTCACCTGCCGCGACGTCGTATCCACCGGCCGCTATCCCTATACCAACACCCTCGGCCTGCTTTCGCCCGAGGATCACGAAAAGGTCCGCTCGGCAATGGAGCGCGTCCACGCGCTCGACCTGGCCGACAGGGATTTCACCGCCATAAGCGACGGCCAGCGCCAGCGCATACTGCTCGCCCGGGCCATATGCCAGGAGCCCCGCATCATAGTGCTCGACGAGCCGACCTCCTTCCTTGACATACGCCACAAGCTGGAGCTTCTGAGCATACTGCGCTCAATGGCCAAGGAAAGCGGCATAACCGTGATCATGTCTCTCCACGAGATAGACCTCGCTCAGAAGATCTCCGACAAGATAATGTGCGTCAGCGGAGACGTTATTTCGCACTTCGGTTCCCCCGACGAGATATTCCGCGAGGAGATCATCAACGAGCTGTACAGGATCAACAACGGCGCTTACAACATAATCTTCGGCAGCGTCGAGCTGCCGCCGCCCGCGGGCGAGCCGAAGGTATTCGTGATATCCGGCTGCGGCAGCGGCATCCCCGTTTTTCGCCGCCTGCAGAAGCGGAACATCCCGTTCTGCTCCGGCATCCTGTATAAAAACGACATTGATTATCAGGTGGCGGTGAAGCTGGCCGCCGAGGTGATCGCCGAGGAGCCCTTCATGCCGATAAGCGACGAAGCCTACGGCCGGGCGCTGGACGCCATGAAGCGCTGCGGCAGAGTCGTCTGCGCGGGCGTACCCATAGGCGAAACCAACAGGCGCGTCTCGCAGCTTATCGCGGAAGCCGAAAAGCTCGGCCTTATCGCCGACCCGGACGAATACTGAATACGGCCCGGCGGCGCTCGCCGCCTTTATATCAAGCGAAAGGAAAAATCATAAATGGAACAGTTACCCAAAAAGCTTTTGTCCCTGCTGCTTGCCCTGACCCTGCTCTTCGGCTGCGCGGTCTTCGCCTCCGCCGACGGCGAGCCCGTGGAGCTGAGCATCACCAACAACACCGGCATGTTCAAGGCCGTCACCGCGAGCCTTGCCGACGGAGGGAGCGTGCTCGTCGTCGCCCTCAACAGCACGGGCTACCACAATCTTTTCAAGGGCACCTACGAGCAGGCCGCCGCCAACGGCGACGCGCGGGAAAACTGGATAAGCGCGTATACCAACACCGCCGGCAAGCTCGAGTTCCGCGTCCCTCTCGCCCCGGGCGAGAGCTATATCCCCATCGTCGCCGTATCCGACTCTTACCTCACCCAGTACGAGCAGGGAAACAATTCTCTTCTGCGAGCCTTTTTCCCCCGTCAGTTCGTCGTGGACGCCGCGGCGAAGACCCTCGTGACCGGCGACTATGAGCATACCTCCCCCCTTTCTCTGACGAACGCCTCTCAGACCCTTTCCGTCAGCTCGGCCGCGCTTTCGGTCGTCGGCGGCCCCAACTCCAACAACTACAAAGCCGTCCTTGACCTGACCGTGAGCGGCAGCGCCTTTGACAAGGCCTTCGTCGGCTCCTCAGCCGACATCACCGCTCAAAGCACGCTTATCGACCCCGCGGAGGGCGTATTCTCCATCCCGGTAAAATGGGTGGCCGAGTCCGGCAAGCCCGAGACTCTCGTAAACCTGCTTGCCTCCCCCTTCACCGTCAGCTTCCGAAACGCCGAAAGCGGACAGTGGAGCGAGTATACGTTCACCGTCAGCGAGAGCGCCTCTTCGCTCGCGATAACCGACGATCCCTCCGCGCTGCCCGCCGTGACGCCCTTCGAATACGGCGGCACATCGGTATACTTCATCAAGGACGATACCTCTCTCTTCGGCATGTTCACGCCCCAGGAGGGCACGACCTGCGTAATCAACGGCGATAATGTCGTGATCCACTTCGTTCCCAAAAACACGACCGTTTACGGCGCTCTCCACTTCGGCGCCGTCACCGACGCCGAGCTCACCGCCGACGTGACCTTCAACGACGACGGCAGCTTCGACCTCACCCTGCCCAAGGCTTCGTACTGCGGCAAGGCGGTGCCCGTCGCGCCGGTCAAAAAGTCCGACGGCGGCACCACGAGCGCGCAATACTATCTCGCCGTTCCCGCCGCGAACCTCCTGCAGGACGTGACGAACGTCGATACTCCGGCGGATTATTCCGCGCTTGACGCGGCGCTCGCCTCCGTGCCCGCCGATCTGTCCGTATATACCGACAGCAGCGTGCAGGCCCTCAACAGCGCCGTCGGAGCGGTCGTCCGCGATCTGAAGGCGCCCGACCAGGCGCGCGTTGACGCCATGGCCCGGGCCGTAAGCTCCGCCGTCGCGGGACTGAAGCTGAAGTCCTCGGGCACGGGCTCGGGCGGCGGTTCCGATAAGGATACCGACGAAAGCACGGAGCTCAGCGTCACGAACAACACCGGCATGTTCAAGGTCGTGACCGCCCTGCTCGAGACGAAAAACGGCCGCACCGAGCTCATCGTCACCCTCAGCGGCAGCACCTACCACGAGCTGTTCAAGGGCAATTACGCCCAGGCAGTGGCAAACGGCAATAACCGCAGCAAATGGATACACGGCTATACGAACGACGACGGCAAGTGGGAATTCCGCATCCCCGTTTCCTCCGGCGAGAGCTATATCCCCTGCGTTTCGATATCGAGCACCTACCTGAGCTCCTTCGAGGCCGGTGAAAACCCCGTAGAGCGCGCCTTCTATCCCCGTCAGTTTGAAATTGACAGAGCCGCGAAGACGCTTACCGTCGGCGATTACGACGAGACTGTTACGGTTTCCGTGACCAGCAGCTCAAAGAGCTTCCGCGTCTCCTCAAGCGCACGCATGCGCGTGGTCGGCGGACCCAATTCCAACAACTACAACATCGCGCCTACCCTGAAGATGCTCGACGACACCTACGACCGCCTCACCTACCCCACCGTTGTCGACGGAAGCGTAGGCGAGGCCACGGCGGAGCTGTCCTCAGGCAAGAGCTTTTCAATAAGCCTGCTCAACGCGCCGACCAAGACGGCGTTTATGGACAGGGAGCCCGTGACAATAAAGCTCCGCAGAAAATCCGACGGAAGCATTGTTACCTTCGAGATGACCATCGATCTTTTGGCAAAGACCATCAGTATTACCGGCGGCGACGGAGACGATGAGTCCGACGGCAGCGGAAAGGACGTTTCCTCCGGCGAAGGAGATGCCGCGCAGACTTCGGACAATTCCGCGGGGGCCAGGCTGACGGCGGAAACGGTCGACGGCGCCGCACATGCGAGCGTCTCGGCCGAGGATATAGCCGAAGCCGTCGGTACCGGTGAAAACACCGATACCCTGATATTCGACGTTCAAAGTACGGCCGAGGCAGACACGGTCAGTCTCGGGCTGAGCGCCGACGCGCTTAAGACCGCGGCGGAGCGCGGTCTCGCGGTCACTGTCAGCACCGCCGCGGGCGCGGTAAAGCTCAGCGGCGCCGACGTGAGCGCGCTCGCCGAAACCGACAGCGACACGACCGTAAGCGTGAAGACCGGCGAAGACGGCACCGTAACGCTTGATGTGACCTCCGCCGGGAAGAGCGCCGATATCAGCATAAAGGCCGAGCTGCCCGAAGCCGCGGAAAATGACGTGCTCGTCATCGTCAGGGAGGACGGCAGCGAGGAAATAATCAAAAAATGCGTCGTTGAAGACGGAAAGATGTACGCCCTCGTTCCCGCCGGAGCGACGGTCAGGAGCGTGAGCGCATCGAAGAGCTTCAACGATGTGACGGACGGCAGCTGGTACGGCAGCGCGGTTTCCTTTGCCTCGGGGCGCGGTCTGTTCCTGGGCACCTCCGACAGCGAGTTCTCTCCCGACCTGCCCATGACGCGCGCGATGCTGGTAACGGTGCTGTATCGCCTTGAAAACGAGCCCGAGACCGCCGGGGAAGCGCTGTTCTCCGACGTTAAGGAGGACGGCTGGTACGCCGAGGCGGTGGCCTGGGCCGCGGAGAACGGGATCGTCAAGGGCATAAGCTCCGACAGCTTCGGCACGAACGACAATGTGACGCGGGAGCAGATCGCCACGATGCTGTACCGCTACGCCGGATATATCGGCATGGACGTAAGCGCCGAAGGCGATCTGACGGGATATCCCGACGGCGCCGAAATATCCTCCTGGGCGCGGGACGCCATGAGCTGGGCCGTGGGCGCGGGACTGTTCAAGGGCGACGATACCGGCGCTCTCAGACCCGGCGACGACGCGAGCCGCGCCGAGGTGGCCGAGCTGATCATGCGCATGGTCGCTCTGATGACGAAATAAAGCTCCGAAAACATTGAAAGCTCCGGGCGCGGCTTGAGTGAGCCGCGCCCGGAGCTTTATCGTCGTTCGATTTCGCGGAAGCGTCTCCGCTCCCGTACCGCCGGCGGGCAGGAAAGCTTATTTGCCTCTTTTCGCGTAATCCCTGTCGATATCTTCCTTCCAGCTGTCGGGAATGCTCCCGCAGCGGCGCATCCTGCCCAGGGCCTTGCTCACGGTCTTGAAATTGAGGGCCGTTCCGGCCTCGTCGCAGTTATACCGTACGGCTCTCTCCTCGCGTATGCCGAAGCTGCGCGCGGCCCCGATCGCGTCCATATTGGCGCCGAGGAAAAGGAATTCCCAGCCGTCCCGCTCCTGAGCCTGCTTTACCGCCTCGCGGACCCCGTCATAGGTATATTTGCGGCTGGAATTTTCCATACCGTCGGTGGTTATGACGAAAACGGTCTTGCCCGGCACGTCCTCTTCCCTTATGTATCTGTGTACGTTCCGTATATGCTTTACCGCGCCGCCGATGGCGTCGAGCAGCGCGGTGCAGCCGCCGGGGCAGTAGCTGTCCTCAGTCATGGGCTCGATCCTGCTCAGATCCGCTCTGTCGTACAGCACGCTGCATTCGGTGTCGAAAAGCACGGTGGATATGAGCGCCTGTCCCGGCTCCTTCTTCTGCTTTTCGAGCAGGGTGTTGAAGCCCCCCACGGTGTCCGCCTCCAGACCGGCCATGGAGCCGCTCTTGTCGATGATGAATACTATCTCGGTAAGCTCTTTGTTCATTTTAAGATCCCCTTTCGTTTTTGTTGAGCACAGTGTAGCAAAAACGAAAGGGGAAAAGGTAAATCGCGGATTTACATTTTCAGGCGGCGGGAGTTCAACTCTGTTTACGCTCCCGATCCCGTTTTGAGCAGGGGCAGGCCGCAGTCGAATAGCGCCATGTTTATTTCCGGTATGCTGAATATCCCCTTGCCGATGAAATACTGTATCACCAGGTCTGCCCTGCTGCTGCGCGTAAGGGAATAGCCCGCCTTTTCAAGCAGCTTCTGCGTCTGCTCCGTATCCAGCTCCAGCGCGAGCGCCAGCTGGATGGCGGTGCTTTTGTTGGGACGATAATCGCGGTTGTTGACTATCCTGTTGAAAAGCTGTCGGCTCACCTGAGCGCGGCGGTATATTTCGGAGTCCTTTACGTTTTTCTCCTTAAGAAGCTCAAGCAGATATTCCGAAAAGCCGATCTCCTCCAGCTTGAGAAAATCCTCGAGGCTGTCCGAGGCCGACGTCGAAAGCCAGTACGCCATTCCCTCCGTTTCGCGGGCAAGCCCGGACGCGGGCGCTTTGGACCGGAGCTTCCCGTGTAACGCCGCCTTTCCGGGCGCCCCTGTCTTTTTTTCGATGGGCTTCGCAGCGGCTTCGAGCGCCTCGTTATGCTCCGGGGCAAGGTTGGCGGCTATATAGGCCTTCAGCTCGTCGAAAAGGCCGCCCGCCGGCGCGGGATCGCTCTCTCCGACTATAAGGCGCACGTCCGCGTCGTGCTCCGCTAAGAAAACGGTACACGCGGATATCGCGGCCGCGACGTCCTCCTCGCGCCCGGGGCCTCCCTCCGACAGCGGCAGGGCGACGGTAACGCAGCCCAGGCTTTCCGCGAGCCGAAGCGCGGAGATATACGCCTGTCTGAGTCCCTCCCCGCCCGCTTCTTCCTCCGCGGGCGGCGAGGCGATCACCAGGTATTTCGTATCCGGCAGCTGCGCCCTGACCGCCGCGGCCGTTCCCGGCGCGGGGGCTTCCCGCTTTCTTATCTCGCGGCGAAGCCTTCGCCCCGCCGCGGAAAGCACGTCGCCTTCGGCGCGGCTCCCGAGCAGGCAGACTACGGCGTCCGCGGCCGCCCGGGCCGGTTTTCCGCGAAGTATTTCAAAGGCCATAACTCTCCGTCCTCTCCGGAAAAAACATATTCACGGGGGCGCCGCTTTTCCGCGGCGCCCCCGATCCGTTCGGCGTTATCCGAGATTTTTCACCATTCTCGCCGCTATCAGCAGCGCCTGCTCGCGGGTGGCCCGGGCGTAGCCCGCCGCCTCCTCCGCGCTCGTCACCGCGCGGGGAGCGAATTTATTGCCGCCCACGCCGTTGATTATCCCGTTGGCCGCCATGAAGTATACGCTGTCCTTCGCCCATCCGGATATGTCCGCGTCGTCGGCAAAGGGCTCCGGCTGCGTGAACATGCCCTTGAACTGCTCGT
>JAEEGG010011139.1_pt1 | contig 19690 bp, 12 predicted proteins | sample 9134161 | NCBI WGS metagenome assembly JAEEGG01 (sample SAMN16246543, study PRJNA631951) | gut metagenome | biome: gut microbiome; feature: rumen; material: CR-attached | host: Bos | place: Iran: Karaj | collected 2018-10 | reverse complement strand
TTACGCCGGAATGTGATGTATATCTCGCAAAATTTACAGGCAAAAATTGAGTGAAATCGACCATCTTTTAGATGGTATAATTCCACTCAGAACAGTTTAAAAATTAGGGTTTAAGACCTAATACAAACATTGTTTCCCGATATGTCGCCGTAGACCAGACCTCTGCCGTGGAGTCGTCCGAGAACGGCTGCCGTTTTTCCAAGAGCTTCACAGCGGATCCTGGCTCCGCCGGAGATTGTGTATCGAAGAAGAGGGACTCCCCGCGGCTTTTTATCATCATTGTTTTTTGGAACTATGTTTATCCGGCGATCCTCCCCGGATGAAATCAGAAGCGTATCATACTTCTCCGCCAGTCGGGAAACAGCCCTGCCGCCCACATATGTGAGAGGACGGGCGGAATTTGACATCAGACTTTTTCCTATAGGTTCTGCAGTGTTAAGAAGACGCATCACATAACCGGCATGATCTGCAAGAACGGCATAGGGCATGGAAACATTCAGATCTGGCGGAAGCTGCAGATAAATCAGATTTTTCATCTGCTGATTGAAGGCACTGATTTTACCCGGATCTGTTATATCCTGTTTGTTTTCCTGGGCAAGCTTCACCGCCACAAAGGGATCTGAACTTCTCAGAACTATGCCCTGCCCGCCGGAACCGAGAACAGCCTCTTTTACCACGTAGCGTCCAAGCACCGGATCAGCGATGCTCTGCTCTGTTGTACCGGCATGAACCTGCTCCACACAGCGAACATTGTGTATGTAACCGTTTTCATCCTCAAATCTCAGGTAATCGGCATCTCTTTCCTGATAGGAAAAGGTAAAGCCGCCACTGTCGATGCTGCTGTTTTCAGCGTCAGAATTCTGATTGACATTATCCATTGAACGAATCCCTCACTATGCAGGCAACAGTTTTATCATCACTGTGATGAGGCACAGGCCAGGAATTCAGCATCTGTCTGATCCTGAGACTTCTGAGCCTCTGCTCCTCCGCCAGATACTCCAGAGCAAACTTGCGGGAGAACCCGAACTTTTTTTCATTCAGAGAAATATCATCCGCAATACCATCAGTGGCCAGCAGCAGAAAGTCAAATTCAGGCTCCCTGAATTCCTGAATATCCCAGTCCTCGTATCTGAAACCGTAGCGCATGCACCGGGTTACATTGGAAAAGGAGTTCTCCTTGCTGTCGGTAATGACAATCTCTCTGCCGTTTATTGCGGCACAGATCATTCCGTCTCCGAGTCTGCCGGTTATGATCCTGCTCTGCTGAACAAGGGCAAAAAGAACCGTGGCACAGCAGGTATCTGCAATCAGAGGAGACAGATTAAACAGCCATCTTGCATGAATGAGTCTCAGAACATCCTTGATATCTGCAGCACGATCTCCGGTGTTCATATAATCATGAAGAGATGCGGCTACAGCCCGGCACACTGCCTTCGATCCCATATCAGAATTCTTGCAGCTTCCAACACCGTCGGATACAACCAGAACAGTACCGGCCTTATATTCTCTGATCAGAAACGAATCCTGATTTGGTAGACCGTTTTTTATATGTCCCGGACCGCGAACGGTGGCACCGAAAGTTATGTAAGCCATAATCATCCCTGTAATTGTTAATCAGTGAACTCCTGAAATCACATCATTCTCATCTGATACCGTTCAAGGAGTGACGGATAGGAACCTGACTGCTCTGAACTGAAACTGTCGCCAGGATCTGCAGACAGAACATCATCAGAACTGATTACCTTTACATCACGGGGAGAGAAAGGACATTTTGAGATCCCGCAACAGAAGCTGACGGCATAATCCACTGCCTCAAGAATATTCTCAGGTTCGAAAACAAAAGGAGTCAGAGTTTTAAGACTGTCCAGATCAGCGTCAATGCCCACCGCTACCACCAGAGGTACAATATGAGATGCCTGAAAAAGCATATCCCTGAATCTCTTGAATTCATCATGCCTGAAGGAACCGTCCGTACAGAAAAGAAGCGGCAGCGGCTGACGCGCGGCACTGTCTCTCTGCGCAAGGTATTCGGAAAGAGCAATAAGATTTGCACTTCCCGCAGCCTTAAGTGCAGGAGCACCGGTTGCCGGATCAGGTGACAGCGGCTGCAACTGACTGCCGAGAGAAAAACACTCAAATCTGACTCTGGAAAGAAGATCATCCGGAGAATAAAGCTGGGACAGCTGCATGAGAGTTCGCAGAATATTACGGTTGATCCGCAGCTTTGCCATTTCGATAAAGCTGCCGCTGGCATCAAAAACTGTAATTACTGAAAGATCCATCTGATCTTCCTCCCTGACAGATCGGGAATAACGAAACCCGGGAATTACTATTCGTCATCCTGCTCTTCATCATTCAGAACAATGGTGGACTGGAAATTTCCGCCGGCAGTGACCTGGGTATCTGCCACCGTGGCAGCCAGGGTATTCTCCGAGGCAAAGGTCGGCATGGCGATGGTGGTGTTCGGGGCACCGGAATTGGCACGGCTTACAGTAGTCATGGTGGCAAAATGGAAAAAGGTAGGAATATCACCGGCATCCTTGGCAAAAAACACCCGGTTACCGGAGCCTCTCAGAAACTGCTCCATAACAGAGGCTGCACTGTTATCACCTATCAGCATGGACATACGATCGCATTTCTGAGAACGTCCAGAATTTATGAAGCTGTTCATCGGACGCTCCCATCCATCAAACGGATAACCGTCGCTTACCAGGATCACTACCGGACGGTAGGCTCTGGAAGGAACAACACTGCGATCTTCAATCATGTTTTTAGCCATTGTAAGCGCATCTGCCAGATTTGTTCCGCCATCGGCTCTTAAATCACTCCAGGTCACGTTTTCTACCGGCTGCAGCGGAATATGTAATCTTGCTCTGGACTCAAAGGTAATTACAGACATCTGTATTGACACCTGCTCTGCCGCCACCTTCTTAAAGGATGCAATCATGGTTTCAACAGCTCTGTTCAGTGTGCCAATTTTATTTCCCCAACTCATACTGCCACTGATATCCAGCAGTAAAAACACAGGCATCGGTTTTGCACCGTCAGTAAATTCAGAAGCATCTAAAGCCATATCAGTCTCCTTTTATGTCAGTGGTAACAGTCTGCCGACTGTCATGTACAGTGATTTCGCAGTTTGTCAGACAAACTGTTTCCATACATCTCAGTATAGACAGATGTGAAGCATCAAAAAATTTCAGCCGTGGCGGAAAGTAAAATACAAGGCATTTTCAGCAGCTGTGCATCGCGCTTGCATACATACGGGTATTATGTATCAGGCAAGTCCTGCAGGATCCGGACAACTGACTGAAAAGTCTGCTTACAGCAGCAAACACAGTATCAGTGAAACCTTTTGTCGCACACCTTGAAATTCTACAAAGTTACTCGGTTCAAAAAACAGATATGAGTATCATTTTTAACGGTGATGCCGGCCCATCAGCAGAATTTGTGAGGCTATTCAAAGTTCATGGACACAAGATGACAGGCAGATTCATGACAAACAAATTCAGAAGAATTGAAAGTTCTCAGTTTTCAGATAATGACAGGGAGAAAGACAGACCTGCTTTTTGAAAACAGACTAAAAAATAAACAAAGTCTGTGATACATGCTGACAAAAACTTTTCAGGTTTGAATAAAGACGGGTGCCGTAACTGCACTCACGGCACCCAGGTTTACCCAGAACAAAACTTTATTCGATTTATGAAATCTGATCAGTACTCCCGCATGATGCATGCGTCATTTTTCCTGAGAAGAATCACTGCAGCCTTATCGGCAAGTTCCCTGGTCAGGCCATCCCGCGTAGTGTTTGGATATGGATATTTCTTTTTCAGTTCAAACAGTTCTTCTTCAGGAATTTGAGTTATGGTAGTTACCACGTTATGCCTGAGATAGCCCCAGTTCCAGAAGGTGTCATCTTCCAGAATCACAAAGGATTCAATCTCTGGGTACCAGCTTAGCCATGTCCGGATCTCAAGCGGACGTGTGATCCCGCCTCTCATTCCGCCGTCGGGAGTCATACCGTAGATGCGGATATTCTCCCTTTTGAGAATTTCCATAAACTGCACCAGTTTCTCATTCTCATCTTCAGATCCCCAAAAGATATAATTCTTGAATGCACCGCGCCAGGAACTGGTGAGAATAACCTTGGCATTTGTCATGCTGATCAGACGGGAGAGTTCCTTCACCATGCCTTCATTAAAATATTCGTGCTGACCGTTTTCATCATCACCGTCCCGGTTTAATACACCGTCAATATCCAGAAAGATTATCCGATCACCACAAAATCTTGGATTATTATGTTCATAACCGTGAGTGTACCCGTACTCTCCGTCAAATTTGTAAAGAAGATAACAGGCACGCATATAATTCATGTTCGGAATTACGCCCTCTTCCTCCGGGATCATGGAATGACGCGGGAAAACCTCCGAATAGTCATTGCCGCTGATAACCAGATACGGAGGCTCCTGTATACTGGAGAAAAAATAGTCACCATCACTGGAATTTTTGCAGAGAATGTCTTTGATATCACCGATAAGCTGCTCTCTTGAAGAAAAGTTCAGAATTCCCTTCACTCTTTTGAACATATCTCTGTCCCCGAAGACAAAATCAAAATGTGAAGAAAACATATCGCATTTTTCGAAACATTTCAGAATTCCCTCTTTCTCCTCCTCCGTAAACTCTGTCCCGGTGATGAGATAGACCTCCAGTTCGCGATCATTCAGATAAAGCATAAAACGCTGAAACATATAGTCATCGGCAAACGTTTTCATGAAATGCTGAACTACCGGAGGATAAAAGTCCGACCAGGTTTCTGGACGTGTACATTTAAGAACATGCTCCCTCTTTTCTTCATAATTTTCATAATCGGACAGGTGTTCATTGAAACTGGTCCGAAAATCAATATCGATCAGAGAACTGAAATCGTAAAACAGCAGAAAGGTTTCCTTTTTGTCTTCTTTGTATTTCCTGCGGCTGCGCATACGGGTGTACATACGTGAGTTAGGTTTAATGTATTTTGAAGTCATCACATTATTCTCTTAAAAAGCCAAATGAACTGAGGGAGTTAACGCCTCATTGATTACAGAGTAATTATAAACATAATTCCGTAACATTTAAACACTCTTTAATCAAAGTATGTAAAATTATAAAACATTTATTATTGATATTTAATAATCATTAGAGAAATTAAACACAAATACATAATTATTATAAATTGACAGATGTTATTTTTTAATTAACATACCCTTCTGATAAAGAGCAAACTTCCCGGCGTTTTTTGTGAAGATGCCGGTAACAGACATGACTCCATGAATAAGAGCAGTTATGACAGCTGTACGCAGCTCCATAAGCATGAGGAGATAAAAAAGGCGCGAATGCACGGGAAAGAGAACTGTTCAAAACAGATCCTGTAAACCAGAAAGTACTGGCTGGAAGCCAGAATAAAATATGACAGCGAAATTTTTGACTGCCCGGATAAATTCCAGGGCTGTTTTATAATCAGTAAATTACGGGCACTGAACAGAGTTTCGGTGCTGATGTAAAGTTCATCGCCTTCAGCCTGGCAGAGCGCCACTGTTCTGATTATGAACGTGAATTCTTTTTCTGTTAGAACTCTTTTTTGGCAGCATACATTTTTTTGTAAGCAATTTTACACAGTTCCTGAACTGTCAAATCAGGATACTCCTGATGTGAGGCACATCCAATGGAGAGAGACAGACTGTCAATGCATCTGCCCTTCCAGTTTCTGATAACTGAATTAACGTTTTCCAGAATTTCAGGAAGCGATTTCTCTTTCGCATATATCAGAGCTACAAATTCATCACCGCCTATGCGGAACACATCGCCATAATGTCCGAATCCGCTCTGCAAACATAATTTCGCACCTGAAATCAGTTCATCTCCCGCTGAATGCCCATACGTATCGTTGACATGCTTGAGACCATTCAGATCTGCTGAAACATAAACAAAATCTTCATGAATCTTTTTTGAAGAAAGCTCAAGAATTCTTTCTTCATATGCTCTGCGGTTATAACAACCTGTCAAAGCATCAGTTATGGACATGTTCAGCAAAATTTCATTGCAGTCCTGAAGACGCAGCATCATGAATGCTATAATTCCCGCAAAAAAGGAAAGGATCGTGATTAAAAACATCGACATGGCCACATTCCAAACCGAAAACCACCCGTCAGCAGGTTTCAGCTCGAGCTGCCACAGAAGATTACGCACTCTGAAAGTTGTTTTTACCTTGCTGCCTTCAAGATTTCTGATCCCTCGCATGTACTGAACGTTGCCGTCTGCATCAATATACGACAAAGCATAATCAACCCCCATACCGTGCAGATGATCAAGTCCGATTACATTCATAAGATCATCAAAATCAACAGTAACTGTTACCAGTCCCCAGAATGTTTCAGATCCATTATTTCGAAGCATCACAGACGATCTGCCGGCGATACCGGTACCACCCTGTATAAGCCTGAAGGGGTTAGTCAGTATTGTAGCGTTTTTTTCATACGCCTTTTTGCCTCAATATTACCGACAAGACTGGTATCAAGAAAATCAAATCCAATCAGCTGCTGATTTCCCTTAAGCGGATAGACGTTGGAAACTACACCTGCAGGTGCTATTGCAAAATTCTTAAGAGTTAAACCTGTTTCACGCTGAACTGAAGTGTACAGATCCTCGGCTACCTTGTCGAACCAGGAAGTATCGCTGTCATGATCCTGAGCCATGATTTTCAGAGTGCCTGTCCTCGACATTACACAGTCAATCTTGGTAATAATGTGCTCGGCCTGATTCCTGGCGGCATAAGTGAACCTTTCCTTGTCGGATGCTATATCATGGAAAAGAACAAAAAAATAAAGAACTGTGAGAAGAACAAAAAAGACAAACGCTGAAAGGAAGGCGAATGCTTTTACATGTCTGTTTTTCTTTCGATAATTTATTACGTTTTGCATAGAGCTAAATACTTCGCTGAAAATAAACAATGCCAGTCATAGCAAAATTGCCGAAGAGATGACGGTCATAAAGCATGCTGTTTCCTCATCTGCCCCGGCAACAGGCACATCTGCCTAAAGTTCTCCTCTCTCCCACTTTTCCTTTTTAATTTCCATTTCCCTGCGTTTTGCTTCCTTAATAATCTGATCATAGTCCGCATTGCACTGTCTTGTCTCATCAACGGCTGATTTAATGGCGTCATGCTTATCCTTCGCATTTTTTAAGGCCTTTGCATAACCGCACCTTCTCAGACCTTCATCATCTGTCGGCATGGTAAAGTGCCAGCAGCTCCATCCACTGGCAAAGCAGCTTCCCCGCTGATTCCGGCCGCATTCGCCTCCGGATGCAAGACCTGTCGCTCCGGGACTGAAGGAAATTCCTACAGATGAACTTGCACCGCCGTGGGATACACGACCGTAGTTGCAGAGGCAGTGAAGAACATCATGATTGCCGATGGCGGACATCACATTCACAATCTCTGCCTCTCTTCTGTAATTTCTCAGTTCGCTGCCTGTTACAACCTCTCCGTCTGCTATTGCCGCATTCCATCCGCAGTCGCAGGCATACCGGCCTACGGCACTGAGATAGTCGTAGCGGCCGTTTACCAGTTCGCATACCATATTTTTAGCTTCATTTTTTATATCTCTTGCCCGGCACAGGAAACGATCTCTGTTCCATTTGCGCAGTTCCAGTTCAATTTCCTTTTTAGTCTGATAGTAGGCCTGGAATGCATCCATCTCTTCCGGACAGCCCCTGTACCAGAGGGACTTTGCCCTGTCCTTTATGTACCTGTCAGTTCTTTCGCCCCATTTCAGATCTTTATACTGATCGACAGCCTGTCCCCTGTACCATGAGTAAAATTTCTTCTCGCAGTCAGGGTAGGTTTCTGAATTCAGCATTTTGAATTCATTCTTGATATCCCTGAGTTCCCGTCCGTAATCCGTATTCAGGTTTTCAGCCTTCTCCCATTCTTTGAACTGAGCCTCCATAAAATCATAAACCTCATCCTCGGTTATGAAATCGGTTTTCATGATGTATTCCTGGGCAGCCTCGTATCCTTCATCCCGCAGGATCCGGAAATATTCATTTGCCATATCCCTGCTTTCACCATGAAGAACCTTTTTGGTAAGTTCATTTCCAAGAGTTTTGATCATCACCTCTTTGGCCTGACGCATGACAGAATCCTTGTGAAGTTTCCAGTCATCCTTCCAGATACGCGCAAAATCCTCATAACCCATGGATCCCCTGCTATCTGCGCCCACCTTTTTCCATTTCCCGTACATACGGAGAACAGCCACATCCCTGGCAAAGTCTCTTGACGACAGATAGGCCTGATAGGAGAGTTTGGCTGCTGCCACATATACAGGAAACTCTATGGCAAGGATCGCAGCGGCGGCATTGGCATAGGCCTCCTTGTTTGTATAATCTCCGCCTGCCAGCGTTCCGGCAAGAGTTGATACATCCTCCACTACATCAAGAGCATTTGATGCGGTATCCTTTCTGTCACTCAGTCTCTTTGCAGAGTCACCCACAATCTTCCGGTAGCTGACCAGATTATCCAGCATCTTTTTACCATCACTGCTTTTGCCGATGGCAGTTTTCAGAGTATCGTAGTAATTCTGGAATCCCTGATCTGACATTCGGGCCATTCTTTCCCTGAATTTCTTCGAATTTTTTGTCAGCAGTTTTTTCAGACACTCCTCACTGCTGCAGTGATTCATGCCTGTCTTGATCATCATCAGCATGGCTGTTTTCAGCGCACCTGTATAATCCTGTTCCGAAAGCTGATCCAGACCTGCAATGGTATTGCTGTACATGTCCTGGATCTCATCCATGGATTCCTGAACCTTCTTCAGAGTCGATCCGTCAGGAAGGGGCATTTTCAGCAGAAGAGTCTTGGAAAATCTGCCCAGTTCACCTTCAAAGTCACCTTCCCTGCCCAGCGTTATGTCAATTCTGGTCATGGAACGAATCTCATCATCAATATATTTGTCACAGTCCGAAGTCTTCAGGGCTACACCCGTAGCTGCAGGCAGGGAAAAATTAAGATCTGCATCCGTTCTCAACACAGAGCGGGTAACCAAGGGCTGAGGTCTCGGCGGCTCCGGCACATGGAAGGTTTCAATCAGATTCTCCTTGTATGAAGACTGCTCCCTGTCAGGTTCATTCAGGTATTTTTCAACGCTGGCTCCGATTTCCTTTTTGTGCTGCGCCATCTCGGTATCAGTCATAACGTGCATAGGCACCGAAAACTGCATTGTTCCGCCCTCTTCGGCAGAATCATATAAACGAAGCTCGTAGTCCCCGCCGGGCTCGACAACCGAAAAATTCACAGAGAACTTATAACCTCTGCCGACTTTTTTAATTTTATCTCCGGCATATTCAAGAACTGGTTTCAGATCCCGTGAGAGATTTTTCGGAACAAGACTCAAAAATGCCGTATCAGACCAGTAGGATCTGCCCACCCCTGTCAGATACATGCTGCTGTCCTGCTCAACCATCCGGGAAGGAACATTGACCGAAGGCACGGTTTTCCTGTCAATGCTGTTAGGTACAACCCTGAATTCGGCAGTTACAGCTTTAAGATTTTCATCCTTTCCCTGGGAGACGGTAACTCTGTAGTCACCCAGTCCTGAAAAATTACGGGCAAATTTCGTGAAATAAGGCCGGTCAGAGCAGCTGGCCGATTCACTGAAATATTTTTTATGATCTGCTACGTTCTCTATGACTACATCACTTTTTTCCTTTCTCCAGTCCTCGCCGCAGGCGAAGGCAATTCCTAAACCGGATCCGGATGGAATTTCCGCAGGAACGGAAACGGCACCCCCGCTGAAGGAGGATGCGGAAGGCTCCGTGACTCTGAAATCAAGTCTTGCATACGGCAGCTGAGACGCCCGGTTATTCTCATATCCCTCACACCTGCTGCATCCGGTAAAAAGATAAACAGAATAACTTCCAGGCTGGGCTGGAGCCTTTATCTCCACAAAAGGATCGGAAAAATCATCAAAGTCCTTGGACTGAAAAATTTTCTTCTGCCGGATCTCGTCCTGCTTCATATTATCCATGCCGGAAGGTGCAACAATCAGACTTCCTCCAGGAAACATCTCCTTGCCTTCTATCTGGACAACAAACGTTTCCTCCGGCAGAAGGATGTTTCTCTCAAGGGAAAGTTTTGCAACATCTTCCGTCTTCACTGAAAATCCCAGTCTGGACAGGAGTGTGCTTTCATTCTTGCCCTTCGAGAAAAGACGTACCTCATAATTTCCGCTGCGGCTTGGAGCCCGAACCCTGAAGTATCCCTCGCGATCCCCGTTTTCCCTGTAACTGTCAGTGATTTTTCCGGCAAGGGAATTTTCATAGTCAGGGGGAGTTTCCGGCAGATTGATCGTAACTATGCTGCGATCTGATTTTGCAGTAATGTCCGAATAGTCGGGCAGACGATAGTAAACCCAGAACATTTCTCCAGGTTCATAGACTGTCTGACCGTCGCCGGACAAATCTGTGCCGGGCACTGTCTCCTCGGTCACGGCAGGAGTCTGACTGACAGCGGGAAGGATCTCGCTTCCAAACCCCAGGGACAGAGTCTCGCCGAAAATTTTTGATGATGCCTCCCTCTGCAGATTTCTGCGCTCCTCATAGACGTCGTCATAGGCAGGAACAATAACGGCACCGAGACTTTTAAGATATGCGGAAAGTTTCGGCTGGTTGACATCAACCTCCGCTTTGATAGTCATGAACCTGCCGCCTTCATTTTTCTCCGTGATTCTGATGCCGGTTACATATTTTTCAGCGCCGGCAATAACATCAGATCGGATTTCCTTCGTATGTTCCCGAATAAATTTTTCATCAGTTACAGACAGCATGACCTGCCGCGTCGCTGCAACTCTGGCATTCTGCTCCGCTGTACGCAGATCCTTTCCCTTGACCTCAACGCTGATCACCCTGGCATCCGCACTGTTCACTGAAAATGCCATCAGGGCAGAACAAAAAATGCTGCCGATTAATACCTTCTTCCTATTCATGCCATTTCCCTCTGAAAATCTTTTTCTGACTTTCTGCTTCTGTCCCTGCATTTCATCACGACGGAACTTACATCCGTGTTCAGGTCGCATGCTGCAGTAAACAGAATTGCCTCATGCATAACTGCACGCTTAATCACATTCTTCCAAACCAGCATGCAAAAGCCTAAGCAGTCTTTTCCAGATCCCTGCTGCTACTGCTCAGAAAAGAATTTTCTGAGTTTTTCGATACGGTCGCTGTAGCTGTCATCATCCTGATGATAGCTGTCCTCCAGGTAATCGAAGGCTGTTCTTCCCTTTTTGTCTGCAGATTTCAAATTTCCTCCGGCCTTCAGTATTTTTTTTGCCAGGGACAGATCAGGATAGTGAAAGGCCAGTGCCATAAGCGCAGTTCTGCCCTCGCTGTCCGTCAGATTGACATCGGCACCGGCATCAACAAGTCTCGCGGCAAAACCGCCGTTCTCAGCCAGAATTGCAGTGATCAGCGGAGTTTCTCCTGTTACCGGATCCTTCTCATTCAAATCAAATCCTCTTTCCAGCAATACTTTTTCAACAGATGATCCCATACGGCTGATGGCAGCAAAAAACAGTACGCTGTGACCTTCCGGAGATCTGACATCTGTTTTGACTCCTGCTTTTATCAGATTCTCGGCGATATATTCTGACCGGCCGTTTGCAGCTCCCGACAGCAGCGCTGCCATAAGAACAGATATTCCTTCATTATTGACGACATTGATGTCAGCACCTGCATCGATCAGTTTCCTGGCATAGTTTCCCCTGTCACTTTCCCTGCCGTCGCCATAGACATACAATGCCAGCAGCGGCGTATTGCCCAGAGAGTCCTTCGCATTGACATCCGGATTTCTGCTCAGGACGAAATCATACAGTCTTGAATACAGCCGGTAGTGAGCCATAAAATGCAGTGCGTTTTCACCTCTGCTGTTTTTTGCATTTACGTCAGCTCCGTGTTTTATGAAGGCGTTCACCTTTTTTTCATCATGGGTAAGCGACTTTTTTTTCTTCAGAAAGCATTCCTGAAGCAGAGGCAGTCCGTCGGAGGAAAGTTGATTGAAATCAGCACCGAGCTCGGCAAGACGCTTAACATTGGCTTCATCAAAATAAATCTCTCCCCTGGCAATTCTTCCAAGAACGCTGTTGCCGTCAGAACCTTTTTCGTTAATCACACTCGACGGGATGCTGTATTCCAGAACTTTTTTTGCGATCTCTGGATATCTGTTGCTGAACGCAAGCTGCAGCAGCGTCTCACCGCTCCTGTCCTTTCTGCCGTAGTCACAGTCCTGTGTTATGAAGAGATTTGCTATGTCCGGTTTCCTGGAGGAAAGCGCTGTCATTCGGGCTGAAACACCGGTTTTGCCTGTAAAGTCGGGATCTGCCCCGATTTTCAGAAGAGCTGTTATAAACTCAGGTGAATAAGTGCGGCGGGCAACAGCGGAAAACATGGTTTCATTAACGCAGTCTCCGTTAATGCTGAACCCTTCACCGATCATTTTCAGGATCTTCTCCTGAACATTCTTTGAATAATCACCGCTGCCCACACATACCGAATATCTGAAATCCTCGTAAGTGAATTTTTTTTCCTCATCCGCAGAAGAAACTGCAGACAGTGATACCAGACTTGCAAGAACCATCGGTTTGAAAAAATTCATTGCGGCTCCTCTCCGTACAAACGGAAAACTACATTGAAAAACATTCTGGCGGGAACATGCACGCTGCTCCGTCGGGATCGACATAAATTCAGTCATGGTCATCAGCAGACAGCAGTTCGAGTCACATGCCGTATTATGAATCAGACACCGGATTGTCAGTCAGTTACATGCTTCTCCGTAGAAATCCGGGTGCATTGCAAAATAAACATAAAATTTTATTTCTGAAAACAGTCTGACTATGCTGATGAAAAGTGATCGTAACTCAAAAAATTACTCTGCTGCAGACAATGAAACAGGAGCATCATTTTTATGAAAAAAAATTTTCCCTGAAATTATTCGACGCTGTCCTAAAGATATCAGACAATTCTTTAAAACTGCAATGTTTGAGATGCCAAAGATCGACGACTGCCACATATAGATGATTTAAACGCCAGCTGCATGAAACGCAAAACAGGAGCATTGCGCCCATGATGATGCGCCTGTGTCAAAAAGCACTGGTAGCGAAAAATGGAAATTCACAGTCAGGGGTAAATTTAATGCCGACATGAAGCCGCCGCCGAACGGCAAATCGAGGATGAGGCATTCAGTGAATTTGCTTTTTGTTACCCTTTCCGGCTCGGACTCTGAACGGCGCTCCTGCACTTTCTGAAAAGCACGAGGACAGCTCCATGCCTGCATTTTCACATTGTTGCTTTTCATCGCCTCTTCCGGCAGTTCGGATACCGGTACAGCGTTCTTCAGATACTGCTCCGAACAGTCCTGAGCTTCTGATCCGTAAACTAAGCACCGTTTTAAATGTCTCGATATAACAGGTACGGTTTGGCAGATGCGTCTGCCAAATTAACTGCAGCTGATTATTCAGACTTGACGGTGTTGGCATGGCAGATAGAGGACAGCAGATAACTTTAGCAAAACAACAGTCGTCTTATATCACTGTTGCTAAAGCAGGGGGGTTGCGGCGACAATCGGCAAAGCAACGCGTTTTCACAGTCCTCTGCAGTCTCAAAAAAATCAAAACACTCATCGGCTCAAAAGGACCTACAAAAACCGCACGGGCAGCCAGTTCCTGAACACAGAACGACTGAATACAGCTTAGAAGTCATTATAAAACATCCAGGAAACAACAAATGAAGCGAAAGAACATAACAGAACGGGACTTGCAGTGGCACAGTCCCGAAAAAAACAGTCTTATCCCACAGAAAAAGCTGAGCAGCCGGGATCAGTCCTAAAAGCAGAGCTGGAGTCCTAACAATTCCGGACGGTCATTCTGCCAATAAACTTCCTGATTCTGAAGAAATCAACGAACATAAACGCCTGAACAACCAGGTCAGCAATGCAGCTCGCCAGAAACAGCACTCCGAAAACGCCTGCTACGCATAGCAGCAGTGTAAATGCATCCCAGGTAACAGCAGTTTGTTTTGTCCCCGTAAAGGCGTAGAAAAAAGAGTCAAGAAGTCCCAAAAATGACACCAGAACAAGCAATCCCACAAAAACGATAAGCGACGACAGAAAAACAATATCAAGGATAAAAAATTTCCAGCGGTCCTTTAAATGTTGTCTCACCCTGGAAATTCTTTTCGCAAGTTCTCCGTCATCCCTGCATAATTCCCCGCATTTTTGGACCAGGGACGGAGTTTTTAACAGAATAACGACTTGCGTAGTCAAAATGCCCAGTCCAAGAAACAGAGCAATCGAGAATAACAGCTCCAGATGCGTCAGCCATGGCAAAGCACAAGTCAGAACCATAAACACTGCGCCGCAGATAATCCACCATGTCATGGTTTTCATTTCTTTCACCAGGGACAGGACCATAGTGCTGTCAGAAACGTCGGTTCCTCCCCCTCCTGACATTTCCGGCACAGGGATTTCCGTCCCGCCCGACCGCCGGGAATCCGCAGTTGCAGCAGAAGGAACGTCCCGTCTCAGAGGAGTCTGACAGCAGTGACAGAGTCGCTCCCCTGAAACGCAGGAGCTCCCGGATACAGCGGACCCGGTCGCTACTTCACCGGTTTGAGACTCCGGCTTATTTCCAGAGAGGAATTTGCCGCAAACGGGGCAGCACCTGGCATCACCACCGGCATCACAGCCGCAGGCAGCGCATTTCATATCTGCTGGTTCTCCTTATGCAAACAGCTAATCACCGGGGTCCGGTTTTCCGGACTCGTCCTGTCTCGGCGCATATCACCGCGCCCAAAGTCATTTCCGAAAGTCATCCAGGAAAATCGTTCCGGGTCGTGTCAAACCGACTTCCGGTACAGCATCACGCTTTGCCGCCGGCATAATGCGTTTCCCTGACTTCACAGAATAATACTTCGCCGGAGATACTACACCAGACAGCCTTAAGAGTAAACATCTCCCAAAAACACAGTAATGGAACAGCTGAAAAAATGAAAGAAAACATCAAAAAAGAATTAAGTTGCTTCGTTTTATGCCCCAGTACATTACCACTAATCGGTTTCCTGGTCATCTGCTTCAGAACTGACCATGTTTCTGATCTTAATACATTGCTGCGTCAAGATTTCAAGTGAACTCAGTCTCTTTTTCTGAATCCAAATGTGTTATTTCATCGATTGAATTTTCCTGAAATGATACGATAACGATCTGATCTAATTAGGCAAATCACAGTACCCGCCACATCATATTCAGATGATTAAGGAAAAAGAAATGCACAAACCACACACAAAAGAAGAACTTGCAAATCTTGTAAATGACAGGTCTGTAAATCTTGGCTGCATAGACACATCTTTGATATCTGACATGAGTATGCTGTTCAGATTTTCAGACAGAACAGATTTTGCCGGGATAGAGAACTGGGATGTATCCTCTGTTACAGACATGTCATGCATGTTCTTCGAAGCTGAAAAATTTAATCAGTCTTTGAAAGACTGGGATGTATCCAATGTTACAGATATGGCGTATATGTTCTGCGATGCACGTGAATTCAATCAGTATCTGAATGACTGGGATGTATCCAATGTTACAGATATGGCGTATATGTTCTGCGATGCACGTGAATTCAATCAGCGTTTGGCCGACTGGAATGTATCAAAAGTCACTGACATGTCATATATGTTCTGCGGTGCAAAGAGATTCGACCAGTCTTTGAACTTGTGGAATGTTTCCAGCGTAAAAAAAGCAGACTGCATGTTTAAAAAAGCAAAAGGATACGACAAATCCATGTGTAACTGGAAATTTAGTGATTCAATGGATCATGAGCCAGTGGATTTCATAGAAGGCTGCTTCTTGTGGGGTTTCGGTAACAATTGCAACGATTTACCTTTAATGCCATCTAAACAAAGAAAAGTGTCTCTACCAAAGCAGAAGGCAATATTCAATCTATTATAAAAAGAACAGAAAGCAGGAGATAAACTTTCAGTTCCCGCGAAATTTCTGCAATAAAGAACCAAAAGGAATCAGCAATAAATCCGGCAGGATCACCGGAACCGGATAAATCCCGGCAGGAGTAAAAAATGAATTCTAAAAAGCCGTTTACAGTTCTTTCGCCAGCTGCTGAAAAACTGTCTGCTGCGGAAAGCACTCTGAAATATGAAAACATTCCTGGCAGAAATGAATGGCGGGAGCATGCGGAAACACTTAAAAAATTCTGGATCCATCCGGATGCAATCGGAAACCCTCCAGGATTTTTTCCCACATGGCGCTTAAACGACGGAAGTATCCGAAAACCGGGAGACATGGAATTTTACGGAGGCGACAACATACCCGGCTGGGTGCTTGACGGACTCAACTATGATTACACCAGGATGATTTCCCGCCAGACATTTGCCTACGGAGCTCTTTTCAATCTGACCGGAGATCCGCGCCTGCTTGATTATCACCGCCTCGGAGTCAAATTTCTTCTGGAGCACGCAAGGGATCCGGAGGGCGGATTTGTTACAAAATTCAGAAACGGAAAACCTGTAACTAAAGACAGACTTCACCGCACATCACAGGATCAGGCCTATGCCCTGCTAGGACTCTCCATGAATGCATATCTAACAGGTAACGCTGAAATTATTGACATTATATGCAGCGGAAGAAAATTCATATACGACAATTACTACGATCCGAAACAGAACCTGATCAGATGGACTCTGGAGGATGGTGACGGAGAAAAGGCGGATCAGCAGGATTTAGTTGCCCATCTGGATCAGATTAATTCCTACCTTCAGCTGACATGGCGCCTTGTCCCTGAAAATATGCGGCAGCTATGGACTGACACGATAAAGCTGACCATTGACGGAATGAACAGCAGATTCTATTCTGCAAAAAAAAATACCTTTACAGGCTGCCTGAATCCTTCAGAAGGCGTAGATCCGAAAAACGACTACGGACACAAGGTGAAAACCTTCTGGCTGGAATACCTGTGTGCACTTTCCCTCGGAGACGGAAAACTTGCTGAATTCGCCGCAAAAGGCATGCAGGAAACACTCTGTCTTGCCCTGAAACCTGACGGCAGAGGATGGTATCAGTCTGAGAGCGGGGACGATGCGTGCTGGTGGGTATACGCAGAGCTGGATCAGTCTGCCCTGACTCTGGCACTTACCGGACACTTCTTTGTACCGGAAACTCTGAGAACACTGATGAACGAACATACTGATCGGGAGTATGGAGAATGGAAATTCGGACTTAAAACCCATATGTGGCGCAACGGATTTCATTCAACAGAACACACTCTTATCGGCACAATCCTGTCGGATGCCATGAGAGACGGTGGAAAAGCTGATACGGTATTGTATTTTGCCCCGGAAGATCCTGCATCAATGCTGTATACACCGTATACCTACGGCGGAAGTGTCACCGATGTAAGACTTAAGGAAAAAATTGCCGAAGTGCATTTCAGTGATATAGGTCTGCCGGAGAAGGTTGTCTGAGATAAAATTCTGGTGAATCGTAATATAGCACACGGAATAAACAGTCAATTCATGCAGGAAAAGTCAGAATAATCGTTTTTTTCTTCTTTTAAATCAGTTACCTGACTGGCACGTTCATCAAAATTTGCAGTTGCGATCAGTTATATGGCCTTCTCTACAGCAACTCGTTCAGCAGGAGACTTTCCAAATCAAAGGATCTCTTCCGGTGGTATCCCTCTATTTTTGGGCGCTCTCCATCAGGGCGTTTCGCAGCGGCAGTTCCCGTCAGGAAATCATCTGTGGCCTGCTCATCCCTCAGGTTGCAGAAGATCCATGATCCCAGATCCTGATCAAAGGACACGGCGCCAAGGAACATACGCTTTGCCGTGTACACCGCCCTGACGTTCCAGCGATTCAGAGGCCGGTTGAACAGGACGGCATCTCTGAACATGCCGTCCATGTTGCGCACCTCAGAGGTATCCCAGCTGTTCAGGGACTGATTGAATGACATGGCATTCATGAACATTTCCGGCATCTCCAGCACTGATGAAGTGTCCCAGCTGTCCAGACAGCCGTTGAAGGAAACCGCATTTTCAAACATATAACTCATATTTTTCACGCGTGAAACGCGCCAGGAACTCAGATCCTGATTGAAAGCTGCGGCGTGCCTGAACATGGACTCCATAGTTTCCACACGCGAGGTATTCCATTTTCCCAGTGGCTGGTTGAAGGCGGACGCCCAGGCAAACATGGATTTCATTTGGGTGACTCTGCCTGTGTTCCATCTGTCCAGTGGCTGGTTGAAAGATGACGCATCATAGAACATGGAGGACATATCGGTAACCTTTGAGGTGTCCCAGCAGTCCAGGGGCTGATTAAACAGCCTGCAGTTACTGAACATATAGGACATGTCGGTGACGTTTGATGTATTCCAGCTGTTCAGAGACTGGTTAAAACTGTTATGGAGATCATATGAAACGGCGAACATCCAGGACATGTCAGTGACCCTTGAGGTGTTCCAGCTGCCCAGGGGCTGGTTGAACTTAATCGCCCTGTAAAACATGCCTTTCATGTCGGTAACATTCGAGGTGTCCCAGCTGTCAAGCGGCTGGTTGAAATTTACTGCTCCGTAGAACATCTCAGACATACTTGTGACTTTTGACGTATTCCATTTTCCGACAGGCTGGTTGAAGACAGCTGCGCACTGGAACATTCCGCTGAGATCGGTCACTTCTGATATATTCCAGCAGCTGATGTCCTGGTTGAAGGAGACTGCTGCGGAGAACATGAGTTTCATATTGATGACATGTGAAACGTCCCATTTTCCCAGCGGCTGATTAAAGGCAGAAGCCCCCCGGAACATTCGCTGCATTCTGGTTACCCGGGAGGTGTCCCATGAACTGATGTCCTGATTGAAGGAACATGCATTGTCAAACATGTCCTGCATGGAGGCGACATTTGAGGTGTTCCAGTTTCCAATTGGATGGTTGAAATAAATAGCATTTTGGAAGGCTTCCTTCATGTTGGTGACACGGGAAGTATCCCAGGATTCTATCCCGGAAAAGTCCTTTCTGGTGGAATTCTTAAAAATCTGGGACAGATTAGTGATGGCGGAGATGTCAATGTCTCCGAGAAACACCTCAGGATCCCGGATCAAAGCCATAAGTTCCCTTCGGTCTGCGGGATGATACTTTTTTTCCATGCTGCTGTAGTTCAGCCTCCATCTTTGAGTAACTTAAAGTTAACAGTATGACGAATAGTATGATGAATGAACTGTTCAGGTAAATCTAATAATACTCCGGTTAAACTAACATACTCTGTGAACACAACACAAATTTATTTTTCATCTGTTTTTATGGGAGTCCAGAAACAGGGCAAAATCTCCTGAATCAACAATTTTTAGAGGACTCTTTATGCCATGCGAACCCGGATCTCATCACAGGATCAACACATTAGCTAAAAGGAGACAGGTAAATGTGCAGCTGGCACAAATGAAGTGCATCCATTACATCAGAATGCAGTCATTATCTGAAAGGCTATGTTCAAGAAAAGTGTTGATCTTATCTTAAACTGCTAAGGAGTAATCATAACCCGCAGGCTTTGACTTGAAAGTCAAAACGCCACTTTGCATGCACTTTCTTAATGGATTAGCCAACCC
>JAEEGG010011137.1_pt1 | contig 19692 bp, 15 predicted proteins | sample 9134161 | NCBI WGS metagenome assembly JAEEGG01 (sample SAMN16246543, study PRJNA631951) | gut metagenome | biome: gut microbiome; feature: rumen; material: CR-attached | host: Bos | place: Iran: Karaj | collected 2018-10 | reverse complement strand
AGATGCGGCACTTGTCGGTCATGCCTAACTGGCGCACGGCCTCCAAGATGCGGAGCACACCAACGGCATCGACATCGGCGGTGAACTCGGGGGAGTCGAAGCTGACCTGCACATGGCTCTGTGCTGCCAGGTTATAGATTTCATCGGGGCGTACCTTGCCAACAACGCCCAGCACACTCATGGAGTCGCCCAGGTCTGCATAGTGCAGGTGGAAATGGGGGGTACCCTCGAGGTGAGCGATGCGCTCACGGAAATCGACACTACTGCGACGGATGGTACCATGGACGTCGTAGCCTTTTTCCAACAGCAATTCTGCCAAGAAACTACCGTCTTGGCCTGTAATACCAGTAATTAATGCTGTTTTCATTTCTATTTAGTTGATAATTGATAATTGATAATTGACAATTGATAATTGACAATTGACAATTGATAGTTGACAGTTGAGAGTTGGTTAACGATAACGATAACGATAACGATAACGATAACGATAACGATACCGATAACGATAAGGGTTAGAAGAGGTAGGAGAGGGAGACCTGGAGGGCACTGGCCTTGCCTTTGGTGAGGAGGGTGGAGGTGTCTGTCACCAAGTCGATCTGGCGAATCTCGGCACTCTTGCGCATCGCCAGGTTGTAGGAGATGCGTACCTGAAGGGTCTCTTCGATGACGGCACCGACGCCGAAGTTCCAGCTGAAGGTGGTAGATTCCTTGCACCAGCGACGCTCCATGGCATGACGGGTGGTACGGCCTACGCCAGAGATGATGAGCGACTCCTTGCTGCCTACATTGACCCCAAACTGGGGACCGGTGAAGAGGAAGGCATGGACGATGTCGCCAAAGGTCATGCCGTAACGCACATTCACAGGGAGCTGGAAGGAGCCACAGTAGATGGTCTTGCTATTCTTATTGTTCTTGGAGGCTGCTGCACGGAGGTCGTAGAGCACCGAGGCATCGAAAGCCAAGCCGGTCTTGGGAACGGTAAAGACAGCAGTAGGACCTACCAAGAGTCCTGGACGGACCTGGTCGATATACTCTTTATAGGTGTTGTCGGAAACGGTGAACTTACTAACGTTCAGACCTGCCGTCACACCGACCTTCAACTGGGCGCAAAGGGCCACAGGAAGAAGGAAGAACAGAAGCGTAAATGCTATTGTTTTTTTCATGATTTTGTGTCGTAAAATGACGCCTACGGCGCCGCCAGTGCCCACACTGTCGCAATCTAATAGGTCAAAATATCTTGTTCCCCAAAAGTCATCATACTGACATGAAGAAAAATATTTTGGCTGCAAAGGTACGAAGATTTTTTTAGAACACCAAATTTTCGGGCTTAAAATGTTGCCGTTTTTTTGCATGACAGGCACAGAGACATCAGCCACCGATATGCAGGAAGCGGGTGAGCTTGCCCGTCAGGGAGGTGTCCATATTGTTGATGAAGGTCTCGAGAACCTTCGTGCTGTCGGTGAGGGGAATGATGTCGTAATCGGCAATGACAGCCGGGATGAGGGTGCTATGGCCGTGAGGGAGGAACAGCGTGTCGCCAGTGGATTTGATGCGCAGCTGGCAGTCGCCATGAAGGCACATGCAGATGACAAAGCTGTCGTACTTGAGGAGGTTGCGGTGGAAGGGACTGGTAACCTCGGTGACACGGATGGTGAAGAAGGGAGAGTCGATGACGAGGTTAGCCTTGTTCAGACGATCGCTATAGGTGGTGCGATAGTCGGCTTCGACATGGTAGTCGAGGGCCTGGGCAGCCAACTCGGTATGGAGCTCACGGGGCTTGCCATCCATGCCCGGACGGTTGTAGTCGTAGATGCGATAGGTGACATCGCTGGACTGCTGGACCTCCGCCAGGAGGATGCCAGCACCGATGGCATGAACACGACCTGCAGGGAGGTAGAAGACATCACCCGGGGAGACCTCATGACGTGCCAGCACCTCGGTGATGGTATGATTCTGTACGCGTTCCTTATATTCTTCGGGGGTCACCTCCCGACTGAAACCGGCATAGAGGTAGCTACCGGGTTGAGCATCGAGGATGTACCACATCTCGCTCTTGCCCATCTTTCCATGGACGCGCTGTGCCATCTCGTCGTTGGGATGCACCTGGATGCTGAGGTCTTTCTGGGCATCGATGAACTTCACCAGAAGGGGCAGCTGACCATGATACTTGGCGTTGACCGCCTTGCCCAGAATGGGCTCGGGGTGTTCGGTCACGACCGAGATCAGGTCGCGACCTGCGAGGGGGCCATTGCTGATGATGCTGGCACTGGAGGGTACGGCACTGACTTCCCAGCTTTCGCCGATGGGTTCATCACTGGCGGGAAGGCCTTTGTAGGTGCAGAGCTGACGACCGCCCCAAATGACGGAATGAAGGTTGGGATGGAAGAGGAAAGGAGTCATATGAGTTGAGAGTTATTAACGAAAACGATAACGATAACGAAAACGTTTCAAGTTTCAAGTTTCAAGTTGAGAGTGGAGAGTGGAGAGTTGAGAGTCAGTTGAGAGTGGAGAGTTTACTGTTTACCGTTTACTGTTTACAGGAATCGCTTCGCGAGAAATTATACAAAAATCTGAATCAAAATTTTTATGAAGAAATTTTTTTCTGGACGAAGTCCTAAGATTATTTTAACATTTACTGTTTACGGTTTACTGTTTACTGTTTACTGTTTACAGTTTACAGTTTACTGTTTACGGTTTACTGTTTACTGGTAATCATAATTCCTAATTACTAATTACTAATTTCTAATTCAAAGGTGAGAGGTTGGTGGGGTCGATCTCGAGGTAGGCGCAGCCTAAGGCCTCGATGCGCACGCCGACGAAGGAGTTTTTCACACCCCGCAAGCGGACGACATGACCGGTGTATTCGAAGTTGCCAAAGCCCTGGACGATGACGGCATCGCCAAGGGTGAAGCCAGAAGAGGTGAACTGCACGGGAGCATCGTTCTGACCCAGCATCTGCTTGAGAGTCGCCATCTGATGGTCGGGAATGGTGGCGAAGGTACGATCCTGATAGGAGCGGTCGAGGAGGAAGTATTTGACATAAGGGAGTTCTACGACCTGACGACGCTCTTGCTCAGTGACATGGAGGAAGACATACTGCGTGATGACGACACGCTCGACTTTCTTACGCTTCTTGCGATCGCCATTCTTATAGAGGCGCACCTCCTCCTGTGAGGCGACAAAGGCTTCATAGCCTAAGGCCAGCAGGCGGTCGCGCGACACCTTCTCCGTGTTGGGAGCAACACAGGCAACCAGCCATTTGCGTACAGGAGCTTTTACGATTCTTTCCTCTGACATGTTACGTCTTTTTAATCCGTTGAGCGTGCAAAAGTACGAAAAGTTTCTGAGATAATGGAAAAAAATGTGATATTTTTCCTTTTTTTCCTCACGAATGTGTAATTTTGCAAATGAAAATGAAAAGGATAGGAAGCATCATCTGGATGCTGACGGTGGTCATGACACTGTCAGCACAACAGGCAGGCAACAGGAAGTTGTCGGCATGGGTGAGGGATGTGAAGCCCACCCCCGACCCCTCCCGAAGGGATGGGAGGGCCACCCCCAGCCCCTCCCGAAGGGAGGAGAGTCTTATGACGACGTTTATCAGGACGACGGATGCCATGACGGAGGAGAAGCTGAGCGAATATGGTTGTAAGGTGTATGCACGGCTGGGAGACATCAGCATCGTCACGGTGCCCGTCAGTCAGTTGGAAGCACTGTCGCAACTGCCGGAGGTGAAGCGCATAGAAGCCAGTCCCTCCGCACAGCTGACCATGGACACGGTTCCTCAGGTGATTAAAGCACTGCCTGCCTACCAGCAGACGCCACAGCATGATGCCTTCACAGGAAAAGGAGTGGTGATGGGAGTGATGGACGTGGGGTTCGACCTCACCCACCCTACCTTCTTCAATGACCCGACGCTGAGCAACTATCGCATCAAGGCCTTCTGGGACCAGTTGGCACCGAGCACAGACGACGACCGTTTCCCGGTAGGCAGGGAATACACCACGACAGAAGAGCTGCTGGAGAAAGGTTGTGCCACGGACAGCAAGACACAGAACCACGGAACGCACACCTCAGGCATTGCGGCAGGCAGCGGTTACGACATGCCCTACCGAGGTATTGCCTATGAGAGTGACATCGTACTGGTGGCCAATGCCGTCACCAGCGACACCATCTACATCGACCCGAAGGACTACCAGAAATACACCTCCGCCACGGATGCCTTGGGATTCAAGTACCTGTTCGACTATGCCGAGCAGCAGGGAAAGCCCTGTGTCGTCTCGTTCAGCGAGGGATATATGCCCTATATGGACGAGGACGATGAGCTGTACAGCGAATTCCTGGAACGGCTGACAGGTCCCGGACGCATCCTGGTGGCATCGGCAGGCAACGAGGGACTGAACTACACCTATCTGCCCAAACCTTTCGGAGCAGAAGAAAGCGGCAGCTTCGTGAACAGTAGCAAGAAACAGGCACTGTACCGACTGCTATCGGACGGTACGCCAACCCTGCACCTGTTGGCATACGACAGGCAGACGCACCAGCAGACACACCAGTTGACCATCGCCCTGAACAGTACCGCCTGGGAAGAGGACACGCTGAAGGACACCCTATTTATATATAACCCAGTCAACGACGCAGAGAAAGACTACTGTGCCGTCAGCATCACCCGACACACCTCGTCACTCATCGAAGGCAAGACGATGTATCTGATGAGGTTGAACGGTACGAAAAACATCGCCAGCCTGCCCTACCTCGCGCTGGTGCTGGAGGGAACAGACTGTGAAGCTGAGGTCTTCGGATCGTCAAGCTATGCGTTCGTCAACCTCCCCGACATCGATGCTCGCTGGCAGATGGCAGAGAAAGGACATAACGTGTTGGCACCGGGAGGTCTGAAAGCTCCCATCTGCGTGGGATCAACGACACACCGCATGTCGTTTACCAATGCGAGTGGCGAAACCATCGGAATGTTTTATGAAGGCGATGTCGCCGGACAGTGGTCGCAGTTCTCATCAACGGGACCCACCATGGGAGGACTGACAAAACCGGAAATCACCGCCCCCGGGGTCTTCGTCATCTCCTCGCTGAACAGCTACTACATGGAGGAGCATCCTACGGCAACCGGAGAACATGCGGGCTATAGCACGGTCAATGGGAGAACCTATCCCTGGGGGTACTCATCAGGAACATCGATGTCCACACCGGCAGTGGCAGGAGCCATCGCCCTCTGGCTACAGGCCAACCCCACACTGACTCGTGACGACATCATAGGGGTGTTGGAACGAACCTCGCGACATCCGGAGGAACAGCAGACCTACCCCAACAACCACTATGGCTATGGAGAGATAGACGTCTATCGGGGACTGTTAGACGTACTGGGCATAACGGGGGTTCCGGAAATCAGTATGCACCAGTCGCAGGGTGTCAGGATCTACATGCAGCGCGGCATGTTGCACCTGGTATTTAACGAACTGCTCACCCACCCTGTAACGCTCGCCATCTACTCGACGAACGGCACGCTGATGCAACGGCAACAGCTGAACGTACAGCAACGGGAAGTCTCCGTGCCGCTGAACAGGTTGGCAACAGGTGTCTATGTGGTGCAGGTGACGGGAGAGAGAAAGGTGACGGGGTCGGAGATTGTGAGAGTTGAGAGTTTATAGTTTACAGTTTACAGTTTATAGTTTACAGTTTACAGTTTACGGTTTACGGTTTACGGTTTACAGTTTACGGTTTACAGTTTACAGTTTACGGTTTACAGTTTACGGTTTACGGTTTAAAGGTAATCATAATTTCTAATTTCTAATTTCTAATTTCTAATTTAGAGGTATGAAGATAGGTATTGAAGCACAGCGGATATTCCGCAAGAACAAACACGGGATGGACTATGTGGTGCTACAGGAGATCAAGGAGCTGCAACGCATGGACAAGGAGAACGAGTATTTTGTCTTCGTACGCCCTGACGAGGACCGCTGTCTGACACCGTCACGACGGGTACACATCGTGGAGGTGAAGTGTCCCTCCTACCCGCTCTGGGAACAGTGGGCACTGCCACGGGCTGCCAGGAAGTGTGGTGTGGAACTGCTGCACTGTACCAGCAACACGGCACCGATATGGTGTGACATCCCGTTGGTGCTGACGCTACACGACATCATCTTCCTGGAACCGCGCGACAAGCAGAACCACTCGCTATACCAGAACTTAGGATGGCTGTACCGACGACTGGTGGTACCTCGCATCCTGGACAAGTGCCAACGCATCATCACCGTGTCGAACTTCGAGAAACAGAACATCATCAGCAAACTGCAGCTTCCCGAAGAGCGCATCACGATGATATACAACGGCTATAATGAGTGGTTCAAGCCTATGAACGAGGAACGTGGGAAGAAAAAAGGAAAAACGGAAATCGAAGAAGGATACTTTTTCTTCTTAGGCAATACCGACCCGAAGAAGAATACGGAACGGACACTGGTGGCATACGCCCGCTATCTGGAAAGGTCGCTGGTACAGCGACCGCTGCTGATGGCAGATCTGGACAAGTCGTATATGGACGACATCATCCGCCGCAACGACATCGAACATATCCGTGAAAACATCGTCATGCCGGGATATATTCCGAATAGTGAACTACCAAAGGTGTATAACCGCGCCTTTGCCTTCCTCTACACCTCGCTACGCGAGAGTTTCGGTATTCCCCTGTTAGAGGCTATGGCTTGCGGCACACCCGTCATCACGAGCAATACGTCATCCATGCCGGAGATAGGAGGAAAAGACGCTATCCTGGTGAATCCGGAGTCGAGCGAGGAGATTACTCAGGCCATGCTCCGCTTAGAGACTGACTCTGCATGGTATGAACAACAACGACAGCACGGACTGCAGCGTGTGAAACTGTTCTCATGGAAACGAACGGCAGAGGAACTGAGGAAAGTGTATTTAGAGTTGAGAGTGGAGAGTTGAGAGTGGAGAGTTGAGAGTCAGTTTTAGAGTTTACAGTTTAAAGTTTACGGTTTACAGTTTACGGTTTACAGTTTACGGTTTACGGTTTAAAGGTAATCATAATTTCTAATTTCTCATTTACATTTCTCATTCCTCATTACTCATTTCTCATTTAAAGTCAAGAGTAATCATTGAGGCGCTTGGGGTTCTTGGGGAACCAGCCTTTGAGGACTCTGCGCCGCTGATGAAACAACTCGCCAATGCCCCACAGGGCTGAGGCGCCAAAGACACCGACAATAGCAGAAAGTAACGTATTCTCGATGAACAAAGCACCGACAATACATGCTATACCAATGATGAGATAAATCACCCAAGGCCGGGTACCAAAATGGTACTCGGTCTTGATGACGATAGGATGCCAGATGCCAATGGTCAGAAATGTGGCAACGGCAATGATGATTCCAGTGAAATACATGTCACTTCAGTTTCTTGTTGTAATCTCTTATCCCTCACTCCCACTCGATGGTTGCAGGTGGCTTAGAGGAGATGTCGTAACAGACACGGTTAACGCCACGGACCTTATTGATAATCTCGTTGGACACCTTTGCCAGGAAGTCGTAAGGCAGGTGTGCCCAGTCGGCCGTCATGGCATCGGTAGAGGTGACAGCACGGAGGGCTACAGGATGTTCGTAGGTGCGCTCATCACCCATAACACCGACACTACGGACGGTGGAGAGGAGGATAGCACCAGCCTGCCAGACCTTGTTGTAAAGGGTCTCGCCATCGGTATCGACATACTCGCGCAAGCCACGGATATAGATATCGTCGGCTTCCTGCAGGATATGCACCTTCTCACGGGTGATATCACCGAGAATACGGACGGCAAGTCCAGGACCTGGGAAGGGATGACGGGTGATGAGATGCTCGGGCATGCCTAACTGACGACCCACACGACGCACCTCATCCTTGAAGAGCCACTTCAGGGGTTCGCAGAGCTGAAGGTTCATCTCCTTGGGAAGTCCACCGACGTTATGATGGCTCTTGATGACCTTGCCGGTGATATTCAGTGACTCGATACGGTCGGGATAGATGGTGCCCTGTCCTAACCACTTGGCATCCTTGATTTTCTTAGCTTCGGCATTGAAGACTTCCACGAAGTCGCGACCGATAATCTTACGCTTCTGTTCCGGGTCGCTGATGCCTGCCAAGTCGCTGAAGAACTGCTCCGAAGCATCGACGCCAATGACGTTCAGACCTAAGCCCTGATAGTCCTGCATGACTTGCTGGAACTCGTTCTTGCGCAGCATGCCATGATCGACAAAGATACACGTCAGCCGGTTGCCAATAGCCTTGTTGAGCAATACGGCAGCCACACTGCTATCGACACCTCCCGAGAGACCGAGGATGACACGGTCATTGCCTAACTGCTGTTTCAGTTCGGCAACGGTGCTATCGACAAAGGAGGCAGCACTCCACTCCTGACGACTGCCACAGATATCGACCACAAAGTTTTTCAGCAGCAAGGAGCCCTGAACGCTATGGAACACTTCGGGGTGGAACTGGACAGCCCAGACTGATTTACAATTTGACGATTTACAATTTGACAATTTCTCTGCAGGACACCAGAAGGCGGCATTGGTGACGTCCTTGGTGCTGCCGATGACTTTAAAGCCGTCGGGAATGGCGGTGATGGTGTCGCCATGACTCATCCATACCTGCGAGTGTTGCTCGAAGCCTTTAAACAGTGGATTCGTCGTATCTACCGTCTCCAGATGGGCACGGCCGTATTCACGGCTGTCGGCTTTCTCAACCTTGCCGCCCAGGGTATGGCTGATGAACTGAGCACCATAGCAGATGCCAAGGACTGGCAAGCGACCGACAAACTGGCTGAGATCGACCTTGAAAGCCTCGGGGTCGTGGACGCTGTACGGAGAACCGCTGAGGATGACTCCAATGACATCGGGATCGTCCTTGGGGAACTTGTTGTACGGCAGGATCTCGCAGAAGGTATCCAACTCACGGACTCTACGACCGATGAGCTGTGTCGTCTGGGAACCAAAGTCTAAGATAATGATTTTTTGCATCTTTATAATTTACAATTTTACAATTTACTATTTACAATTTATTTACAATTTATTTTTATTTACAATTAATTATTTATTTACAATTGGACAATTTACAATTTACTATTTATTTATAATTTATTTACAATTGGACAATTTACAATTTACTATTTATTTACAATTTTACAATTTACTATTTACTATTTATTTATAATTGGACTATTTACAATTTATTTTGGAATTTATTATCTATTCTTTAATTTTTCCATCTCTTCTGTTTTTATCCGGTTTTTGGCTGTCACGATTGATTTCACGATGATACTCAATAACTCGCAACATTCTTGATGAAGAGGCTGTATTCGGGATGGTTTCATCATTTCACTACGCATGATTAACGTAAGCCAATGGCTTGTCTCATCCAACTCCTCTTCTACTATCTTTAATTTATTGACAAAATCTTTATCCGACTTAGCTATGCATGCCGCTCTATAGTTGGCTGAAGGAGACGTCCCTGAACGAACTATCTGGCGGGCTATGGCCATACCAGAAATGCTATTAGGCATTGAATCAACCATCTTAATAATGCGAACAGCAAAATTAATCATCCGCTCCTGTAAATCGTTTTTATCCATCAATAGCCAAATATTTAAATTGAAAAATCAATTGTCAAATTGTAAATTGTCCAATTGTAAATCTCTCCGCTTGTTCCAGACTGTCCAATTTTCCGACATCGAGGACTTGCAGGTCGTTCTTGACGAGTCCGACGATGCGGGAACGGTGGCAGACGGAGAGGTAGAAGTCGATGATGGGGAAACGGTCGGGGAAACGATCCATCAAGGGAAAGAGACGCGGCGAGAAGCTATGGATGCCCGAGAAGGCGAAGGCATGAAGTGAAGAGTGATGAGTGAAAAGTGAAGAATTTGCTGCCGCCCTGACTTCCAAATCGTTGCCAATCGTAAACGCTGCCTCACGAAGCCAGGGGAAGGGTGACTTCACCTCGCCAGTCTCAATGTTCTTCCAACCCATGAGTCGCATGGCGTTGTCGAAGAGCAGATAACGCTTTGTCTTGCGCTTGCTGACCAGCAACACGGCATCCTCATCGTCTTGATGCTGACGGCGGAACCAGTCGTAATCGACATTATCCAAGATATCGACATTATGTATCAGGATGGGCTCGTCGTCACGGAACAGTCCCTGTGCCTTCTTCAGTCCTCCACCCGTCTCCAACAGCTCGGAGGTCTCGTCGCTGATGAGGATGTTGGGTGTTGGGTGATGGGTGATGGGTGATGGGTGTTGGGTGATGGGTGTTGGGTGTTGGGTGATGGGTGATGGGTGATGGGTGTTGGGTGTTGGGTGATAGTGGTCGTTGACGTGGTCGATGATTTGCTGGGCAAAATGATGGACGTTGACGACAAAGCGGTCGTAGCCTGCCTGCGCCAGCTTCTCTATCTGGATGTCGAGGAGCGGCTTGCCACCGACAGGCACCAATGCTTTAGGCATGGTGTCGGTCAGGGGTTTCAGTCGTGTGCCGAGTCCTGCGGCCAATATCATTGCTTGCTTCATAGAGGGTGATGGGTGTTAGGTGATGGGGGTTAGGTGATGGGTGTTGGGTGTTGGGGGGTGGTTAGACGGCGGGGAGCGTTTGTGTGATGTTTTGTTCACGGTGACAGATGCGCACCTCGATGCCGAACTTCTGGTGGATATGCTCTGCCAGATGTTGGGCGGAATAGACGCTACGATGCTGGCCACCCGTACAGCCAAAGCAGAACATGAGGCTGGTGAAGCCACGCTGGATATAACGACGCACATGCGCATCGGCCAGCTTATACACACTGTCAAGGAACGTCAGAATCTCACCATCGTCCTCCAGGAAGCGGATGACGGGTTCGTCGAGACCGGTCAGTTGCTTGTAAGGCTCGTAACGGCCAGGGTTATGCGTAGAACGGCAGTCGAAGACATAGCCGCCACCATTGCCACTCTCATCCTCGGGAATGCCCTTGGTGAACGAGAAACTGAAGACGCGCACCACCAGGGGACCCTGTGCGTCGTACTTAGAGAACGTGGCAGGACCATCCTGGGGATGGGGTTTGTAGGGATTCATCTCCGTGGTCTTGTAACCATCGGCACGACTGGCTGTCGCCTCTATCTGCTGGAATTTAGGCAGACGTGTCAGACGGTCGAGCAAGTCGGTGAGATAAGGATACGGGAAGTTGCGCTCGTCGAGCAACTCACGCATATTCTGAATGGCTGGGGGTATAGACTCGATGAAGTGTGCCTTACGCTCGAAATAGCCACGGAAGCCATAGGCTCCCAGCACCTGCAACAGACGGAAGAGCACAAAGAGCGACAGACGGTCAACAAAAGCATGGGGAGCGGGTACCTCGGTATAAAGCTTCAGGGCGTTGTAGTACTCATAGACCAGCTCACGGCGTACCTTATGAGGATATTTTGCCGACGCCTGCCAGATGAACGATGCCACATCGTAATAGTAAGGACCACGGCGACCGCCCTGGAAGTCGATGAAGAAAGGCTTCTCGTCTGCCATCATGACGTTTCGCGCCTGGAAGTCGCGATAGAGGAACACCTGCTCGTCGCCGGCTTCTGTCAGGTCCTTGGCCAACAGTCGGAAGTCTGCCTCCAGCTTCAGCTCATGGAAGTCCAGCTCGGTAGCCTTCAGGAAACAGTACTTGAAGTAGTTCAGGTCGAAGAGTACCGAGTCAGCATCGAATGCCGGCTGGGGGTAGCAGTTAGAGAAATCCAGGCCGCGCGCACCATTGATCTGGATATTGGGCAACTGACGGATAGTCCGTTTCAGCAGTTCCTGCTCCTTGACGGTATAGCGTCCGCCAGCCTCACGACCGCCACGAATGGCATCGAACAAGGACACAGAGCCCAGGTCGGTCTGGATGTACCGCAGCTCGTCACTGCTGACTGCCAGTATCTTTGGCACGGGCAGACCCTGTTGGGAAAAATGCTGTGCCAGATAGACGAAAGCATGATTCTCGTCACGACTGGTACCGATGCACCCTACCACGTCAGTGCCATCGCTACCCGTCATGCGATAATACTCACGATTGCTGCCACCGGCAGACAATTTCTCTACGTGTTGGGGCTCTGCCCCACTCCACTCCTTATATAAATCAATCAGTTTCTGCATAATTCGCTACAAAGGTACGAAATTATGCAGAAACCACCAAACGTTATTTCTTATTTACATTTACTTAACATTGCCGACCTTGATCAGATATTGACCCTTGGTCATGCCTTGCTGCACTCGGAACTGCTCATGCAAAGCATGGCAGGTCTCTCGCTTGCACCAGGTATTCACCGATCTGGACGGCATTGAGGGCGGCACCCTTACGGATCTGGTCGCCCGAAAGCCAGAAGGTGAGACCATTCTCGTCGCTGAGGTCCTTGCGTACACGACCGACGAAGACATCGTCCTTGCCGGCAGTTTCCAGCGGCATAGGATAGACGAGGTTGGCAGGATCGTCAACCAGCGTACAGCCAGGAGCAGCGGCAATGGCCTTCTGAGCCTCCTCGACACTGATGGGACGCTCGGTCTCAATCCAGACGCTCTCGGAGTGAGAACGTAACGAGCTGACACGGACACACATCGCCGAGCACTTGGCATCGGTATGCATAATCTTCTGCGTCTCGTTATACATCTTCATCTCCTCCTTGGTATAGCCGTTGGGCTGGAAGACGTCAATCTGCGGAATGACGTTGTAGGCCAGCTGATGAGGGAACTTCTTGATGGTCTTCACCTCACCCTCTTCTACCATTTCCTTATACTGCTGTTGCAGTTCAGCCATAGCGGCAGCACCGGCACCCGAAGCACTCTGGTACGAGCTGACGTGGATGCGCTTGATGTGCGAGATATTCTCCAGCGGCTGCAGTACGACCACCATCATGATGGTGGTGCAGTTAGGATTGGCAATAATGCCGCGAGGACGGTTCAGTGCATCCTTGGCATTGCACTCAGGAACCACCAAGGGTACGTCGCTGTCCATGCGGAAAGCGCTGGAGTTGTCAATCATCACAGCACCATACTTGGTGATAGTCTCAGCAAACTCTTTAGAAGTGCCAGCACCGGCAGAGGTGAAGGCGATGTCTATGTCCTTGAAGTCGTCGTTGTGTTGGAGCAGCTTCACGGTCAGTTCCTTGCCACGAAAGGTGTATTTGGTACCGGCAGAGCGTTCACTGCCAAACAATACCAGTTCGTCCATTGGGAAATTCCTTTCGTCGAGGAGTCTCAGAAACTCCTGACCCACAGCGCCTGAGGCACCTACGATTGCTACTTTCATAATGTCAAATAATTAATAAATAATTCCTTATACTTAATACCTATTTCCTATTGTTTACAGTCTGACGCCCACAAAGGCACGCGCCAGCCACTTGTTCTGATTGATGATGACGGACTTGTCGTCAAAGATAGAGTTGCTCATCATGAGCGAAGCCCCGGCAAAGCTAATATCGTTGAAGTGATAGACAACGGCTGCACGCTCATTGAGAATCATGTTGATGCGCATGCGCTTGGCATGGTGCGTATCACCATTGGCGGTCAACCGATTGTGGTTATAGACCACGATGGTCGGAAGCAACGAGAGGTGGAACAGCCACTGCGAACGCTTGCCAGCCACGAGGTTATAGCCATAGCCACCACCGACGCCTACATGCACAGCATCGATGTGTACATCGGGTGCCTTGGGATTGCGCTCCTTCAGCTCTTGTGTGGTGCGGATGCAGCCACTCTGGAAGTTCATGCCCAACAGCCACGAGCCTGCCGAATGCAGCTGGCGGTAGTTCTGGTAGAACGCTGCGGGGAAGGAGAACTTCCTATGATTGAACGTGTAATATGCCGTCAGGTTGAACACCTTCATCTTCAGCGCTCCCTCTTCCAGACGGTCGATATTACCGAAGTTGATATCACCCTTCAGCGATGTTGCCCGCTGATAGTCGAGGTCTATGCTGAACTTGTTGCCATGATACTCGAAGGCAAACTCATAGTCATCGTATTTACCGCTCAGTTTTGCGGGATTGAGGGAGAGCGAGATGGCAAGGTCGCAATAATCGACCTCAAGGCTCACGGTGGTGTTCAGTTTGGTACGCAGATGATACTTCGACCAGAAATCATTCACCGTTCCCTTGGCGTGGATGGATGTCCCCGACAGGTTAAAGCCCGGCTTCAGCAGCCAGCGCTGTGGGGGGCGTACCACGTAGTTGCTGTCGTATTTTGACTTGTAATAACGCTTGACCAATTTGTTGTTAGCACGCTTCAACAGCCCCTCCTTCTTAGCCGTCACGGCGACGCTATCGGTCGTCAGACTATCCGTTGCTGCCGACTGAGCCATGACAGGCACAACGGTCAGGAGAGAAAGGAATAACAACCACTGTCTCATAGTCTGCAGGTCACACCGATTTTGGTTTCAAACGTGTTGGCACGCACCGTAGGATAGTACTTATAAAATGTACGGCGTACATAGTAAGCGCCAGAAAGGGTGAGTGACCACTGACGGGCGAGGTGAATGTCAAAGACAGGATTGAGCACAAACAGCATGGCATTGCCACGGTCGCCCATCACGTTCAGGTAGTGCAGGTCTTTCTCTCCACGAGCGTAGGCTGACAGGTCCTTACCCTCGTAGCCCTTGAAGGTGTAGAGACGGAAGTACTTGGCATCGAGTGTAAAGCGTCCGAAGCGTCCGAACTCCAGCTGAGTCTTCGTCTTGACACTGAAGCCCATGCCCATGTTGTAGTCGCGCTCAATGACGTTGAAATAGTCACTCTTCGTACCTCCCAGCAGGATGCCGCTGAGGAAGATGCGCTGTTCCAGTTTCGACAGACCGCCCGTCTGAGGCAAGCCCAGAATAAAGCCAGGACCGAAACCTGCTGCCTCGCTGATGCGATAAGGAGTGAGCGACGAACCATCCTCGATAGGTTTGGCATCGTAGTAGTTGAAGTGCTGATAGATACCGAACTCACCCGCCATGTCCTTCTTATCCAGAATAGGTGTGCTCCACAGACGACCGACGATATTCAGCGTATTAACCATGGGCTGACCACCGCCAAAGGCCGCATTTGCCTGTACATCGAAGAAGTCGTACGGTGTGTTATGCTTGTCGCCATCGACGGAAGTACCATAGGTCAGCGTCAAGTTGACATAGGGAGCATGGATGCCACGGAACAGTGCTCCGTTGTCAGCCAGATAGCGCCAACCGACAGTGACGGAACCGTCAATGGGTATTTCGTTGAAGTCGTGATAGCGATAGTGAGTATTGCTGACGCGCCAAGCATCGCCACTGATAATACGATGCAATCCCTGAATAGGATTGACAATGGCAGCAGCAGCCTCGCGCAAGAAACGACGGAAACCACGGTCGCGGTCGTCCAACATCGTCAGACTCAGGCGGTGCGTCATTTCACCAATCGCCATACCACCACAGGTCGTTGCAATAATGTCGTTAATAGCAGGAGGCTCCGTCTCGCCCAAGAATTCCCACATGGCGGAACCAAACAAGGCATAAGGTGCCGACTCCCAGAACGTCAGACCGTTGGTACGGGCAGCATTGAAGTAGAGGTTGCCATGATAAGGATGTGCAAACATGTTGGTGATGAAGAAGTCGTTATCCCACACCATGCCATCCGTAAAGTTGCGCTTGAGAGTGCGCATGGTGGTCTGTGCAAAGTCTGAGTTCAGCACCCATCGGTCGAAGAGCTGCACACCCAGATTGATACCCGTCACCTCAGCAGCAGCCTGCCAATAGCGTTTCTCTACGGGCAGAGCCATCGTAGAGTCGGTGAATACCATTTGTTTTCTCCTGGCTTCCCAGGCACGCATCCAAGTGCCATGCTGGTTGCGAGGCTGACGATAGGTCAGACCGAGTTCCACCAAGGGACGGTTACGATAGGTCTCGTTGCGGTCGTAGTAGCGCGTCAAGCCCCATCCGACAGAGGCAAAGGCTCCGAAGCGCTTACTGAACTGATAGTCGGCATTGATGCGAGCCTGCAGAGAGTACAGACGCTCAGGTTTCTCACTGTTATTCCTGGAGAAAGTCTCTACGTGATAATAGCCGATGTCGCCACTCAGACTCCACTTTGGCGACAGCTGGACATACTGACCCAGACGATAGAATAACGCACCGGAGAACTTGGAGTCCAGCCCCATGAAGTGAGTACCTACACCGAAAATATTGTAAGTGCTGCGGTTACGGTAGCGCATGGCAAGATTGGTCTTGGTCGATGAACCGCCATATACCATCACGTCGATATCGGTCATCGGGTTGATGTTCACCAAACCGATCTTATGACCAATACTGTCGTAAGACATGTTGACAATACCCACCTGCCAGCCCTTAGGACGCCTACGGGCAACGTTGAACACACCAATCTGAGCACCGTTCAGCGAGTCAGCATAGTTGACTGCACCCAGCTGGACACCACGATGCATAGCGGACGACACATTCAGCACTCCAGAAAGTTGCAAACCGCTGTTCATGCCTCGCGTGATATTGCTGACTGAACTCAGTTGTAAACCATTGAAAACATGTGCTGAGGTATTAGACATTCCAGCTAACTGCACACCCTTGCCACCATCCGTGGCAATGGAGGAGATAACACCCAACTGGAAAGCTTTCGTTGTATCCTGTACGCTGACAATGCCTACAGGAAAATGCTGGGCATGTACATGGATGCCCATAGCGGTCATTAAAACCGACAATATGACAGTACGCTTCACTCTCATCATTGTTCTTGTGTTAAATTGGCTGCAAAAGTACGCAAAAAAAACGAAACGGCCAAATATTAGTATTAAAATTCGTAACCGATATTTAAAAACAGATAAGCCTGCTTGGTGCGATTGCTATACCCTACCATACCACCGACAGGACCGATAAAAGAGTTGTAATAATAAGCTGCCTGAACACCCAATAGGGTATGACTGTCCAGCAGGTGCTTGGTGCGCTCTGCCTGCTGAGCAGCAGCGACACGCAGCAGTACATAGTGCTTCCCGCCTATGCGCTGCTGGGCTTGCAGCTGAGCGCTGACAAAGTGGCGATCGACATACTCCATATTACCTATGCCGGCAAAGGGCATCTGCTGCTCGATATAGTGGCCAAACCATTCTCCACCAATGGTATTTCCGAAGATGGGGGGCATGGCAGGACCGAAGAGCAGACGGCCATAGAACATGGGTTGAAGGGTGAAACGACTGCCCATGGTAAACGACATGCGCCAGTCGGCACTGACAGCGCTTAAGCCTGTCTTACCCTCCAGTTTGGCAAAATTGTCTGTCAGAAAAGCATATTCAGCATTGAAACGGGCACCGCGAGTAGGAAATATCCAGTTATCCTCGCTGTTGTACTTCAAACGGGCACGATAACTCAGATAGTGCTCGTTATCGAGCGCTATATTTCTGGACGACTCCGAGCCGAGCTTGTTGCTGAAGTGGATATAATCCCAGCGGACGCCCATCTGCAGATTGAAGTGCCGCAGGTCGAAATTGATAGGCGTCAGCTCCGTCTGGAACTGGTTATAGAGAATGTTATAGTCACGGTCGCCATTGATATAAATATCGATGTCATTGCGACGGAATGCAAAGCTAAGGGTCGGTCGGGTAAAGAAGCGCGGATGGGTTGTCAGGTCAGCACGAGCCATCATGCGCTTGCCCAGTCGTAGGACGAAGTCAGCATTCACGGGAACGGCAGTCTTCAGGGGAACGTCCAGTCCCACTTGCAGGGCAGCATAGTCCTCCGTATCATAACGGACGCCGGCATGTATCTGCATGGACTTGCGCTTGCCAGCAGAAAGCACCACCCGCACACCATCGCCTTCAGGCACCAAGCGACACTTGGCAGTCTGATAGAAGAGGTCAACACGCATGGAGGTCGTCAACAGTTGCTCAAGTTTGGCATTGATACTGTCATTCGACGCAGGACGTGACACACTAGCAGAAGGAGCCTTCAGGTGAAATTTCTGACGAAGGAAGCGCTCGTCCTGGAGCGTCATGTTTTCAAATTCATACGCCACGACACGCTGCTTCTCAGTCATCACCTTCGGACGAAGGGGATGAAGAATGGTAGGACGGAAGGAATCACTGATGCCAATACGCTTTTTCAAGGCAACAATCTCGTCCCAATGGCGCATTGCCTCCTCTTCACCTCGACGGATCAGGGTGTCGATGGCTGCCGCTGAGAAACTGGCAGCACCATAGCCCTCAGGATCGACATACATAAAGACATCGGTCGCCGCCTTGTTCTCTTCAAATTTGTTCTTACAGTTCGCATCGACAATCTGACTGAGCACACTCATCGTACCCCAAACGTCATCGACCGTCATAGGATGGTCGTGAACGGAAACGCCAATCACGATATCGGCACCCATCTGACGTGCTATGTCAACAGGATAGTTATTGCGCAAGCCACCATCCACCAAGACCATATTTCCAATTCTGACCGGAGAGAAAACGGCTGGAATAGCCATCGAGGCACGCATGGCCTCTGGCAATCGACCGCTATGGAAATCATATTCGGTATAGCTGATGATGTCCGTTGCCACACAGGCAAAGGGGATAGGCAGGTCGCGAGAGAAATTAAGGGAGTCGGTATAGCCCACACAAAGCTTTTCGAACAACTCTGCAAGGTTCTTGCCCTTGATAATACCGCCGGCGTTGCGGTCGCGCTTTCCTCTAATCACCCCCGACGATATGATGTAGGTATAGTCTTTCTTCTGGTCGTCAAGATTCTGACTGCGCAAATCCTCTCGGTCGCTGATGACAAAGCCCCAGTCCTGAGCACGGGCAACAGAATCCAGCGACTGTGCATTATAGCCGATGGCATAAAGACCGCCTACGATGCTACCCATGGACGTTCCTGTGATGATGTCGATGGGGATGCCGGCTTTCTCCAGGACTTTTAACACGCCAATGTGTGCCATACCTTTCGCACCGCCGCCACTCAACACGACAGCGACCTTTTTTCGCTGGCCATTGTTTTCCCGACCATATGCCGTACCGCATACCATCATCAACATGGACACGGCAAGCGCCACTCTCCATATACCTTGCATATAATGTCTATAAGTCTGGTGGTTTGTCTCGTTTTTGTTCATATCCCTTCTACATAATTGTTTTCCAGCGACAAAGGTACGAAAAAAACAACTAACAATTTGGCTTTTTGCTTAACTTTTTGTAATTTTGTGCCCGAAATGTTGATATTGAATACATATTTCCCGATAACGAGCCCGACACTCATCTTCTTTGTCGTGCTGCTCATCATCTTACTGGCGCCTATTGTTATGGGTAAGTTGCGCATTCCGCACATCATCGGAATGGTGCTGGCTGGTGTGGTGATAGGTGAGCATGGTCTGCATATTCTGGAGCGCGACATGTCGTTTGAGTTGTTCGGAAAAGTGGGATTGTTGTATATCATGTTTCTGGCGGGACTGGAGATGGACTTGGAAAGTGTGAAGAAGAACTCTAGGAACATCTTCATCTTTGGTCTTCTGACATGTCTGATTCCCTTGCTACTGACTTATTTCACAGCAATATGGCTGTTGGGGTACACTAAGACCGCCTCGTTCCTCTTGGGATGTATCATGGCGTCGAACACCCTCATTGCCTACCCTATCATCTCACGCTATGGTCTGCAGCGCAACAAGAGCGTCATGCTCAGCGTAGGCAGCAGCATGCTGTCGCTCT
>JAEEGG010011136.1_pt1 | contig 19693 bp, 10 predicted proteins | sample 9134161 | NCBI WGS metagenome assembly JAEEGG01 (sample SAMN16246543, study PRJNA631951) | gut metagenome | biome: gut microbiome; feature: rumen; material: CR-attached | host: Bos | place: Iran: Karaj | collected 2018-10 | reverse complement strand
TGATGACCACCTACCAGCGTCAGGATAACGCCTCCCAAGAGGGCAGCCACAATCTGAGGAATACAGATGGTGCCGTTGAAGAGTCCGAGATAAGCACCCATGTGTCCATAACCCTGCAGGGCATTCGTGACGAACGTGAACGGCATGGCGAGCATCGCAGCCCAAGCACAACCGATCATCAGGAACGGGATGAACTGCAGATACTGGTTACTGATGAACGGTACGAGTGCAAAGCCGATACCACCAATCACCAGACTGACGGAATAAGCCAGTTTCGTATTCTTGAACTGTGGCAGCAGGGCGGCCCATACTACAGAGCCCACGGCCTGAACGGCAAAGAGGATACCCACCCAGTTGCCTGCCTCCTGGAAGGCCTCACTGGAAGGATCGGTCGTGTTCCACACCACCTCGGCAATGGCACCGGTCGTATAGTTCCACATATAGAGCATGGCTGCCCAAGAGAAGAACTGCACGAGTCCGACTTTCCAGAAGGTCGAAGGTGCATTCTTCAGCAAGGTGATCCAATTTCCTGAATCCTCAGAGTTCCCGGAGTTTTCAGAGTTCTCAGATGTAGGATTATATTCTGCATAATCCTTCGGATTCCACTCCTTCACCTTCGAGGTGGTATAGATGACACAGAGAATCAGGATGGCGGCACCGATATAGAACGACCAGATGACGCTGTCGGGCACTACACCTTTCTCTGCCACATTGCTGATGCCGATAAATGTAAATATGAATGGGAATACAAAGCCCAGCACCGAACCGGCATTGCAGAGGAAAGACTGGATGGAGTAGGCCTTGGCCTTCTGTTTCTCGTTCACCATGTCGCCCACCAACATCTTAAACGGTTGCATCGCCATATTGATACTGGTGTCGAGGAACATCAGGGCAACCAGTCCGAACATCATGGCGGCACTGACCGTCAGTCCCAATGAGCCTGCATTTGGCAACAGACACATCACCAGCACTGCTACGGCGGCTCCGACAAAAAGATAAGGAATACGACGGCCGAAGCGCGTCCATGTCTTATCGGACAGCGTTCCGACAATCGGTTGCACAAGGATACCCATCAATGGCGGGAGAATCCAGAAATAACTCAGGTTGTGCGGGTCTGCGCCGAGTGTGGCGAAGATACGCGAGATGTTGGCACTCTGCAAGGCGTAGGCAATCTGCACGCCGAAGAATCCGAAACTCAGATTCCACAATTTCCAAAAACTTAAATCAGGCTTCTGTTTCATAATTATATCATTTTTTTATTGCATCGGATGGACACGGAATTATACGGAGGATTGTCAGGATACTTATTCTTCGCTTCGAGCGGATAGTCCAAGCAGACGTTTGAACCCCAAACCTTCTTGTTGGCTAAAATTGAGAATATAACCGACTTTGCTATGCGTCAGGTTGATGTAGTTCAATGTTTGGGCAACATGTTCCTGGGTAATGGCATTGACAGCCTTTAGTTCAAGAATAATCTTTTCGTCAACAACAATATCTGCAATATAATTTCCAATATTGTGCCCCTTGTACTCAACAGGCAATTCTTTCTGGCGGACATAGGGAATCCCCATCTCCTCAAGTTCAATGCATAGTGCATTTTCGTAGACTTTCTCGGCCAAGCCCTTTCCTAAAATCCTTTGCACATTATAATATGCATTTATTACCTTCTTTGACAACTCTTCATATATCAACATATTCTTCCTATTTTCAGTGTAGTTCCGTGTTCATCCGATGCAATAAACCATTACCGTGTAGTGCCGCGGATGACGAGGCGGGTGCGGACAACACGCTTCTCAACCTTCTCGATAGGGATGAGGCCTTCCACTTTGTCCATCAGGATCTCCGCAGCCTCCTCGCCAACCCGATGGCCCCGCTGCTCCACCGTCGTCAGCATCGGGTCACAGGCCACAGCACGCTGTCCGTTGGTAAAACCACAGATACTAATCTCCTCAGGCACCTTGAAACCGGAGTGCTTTGCCGTATAGAGGATGCCGATGGCGGTATCGTCATTCACGGCGAAGAATCCGTCAGGGCGCTGTTCCAAGGCCAGGATCTCAGGCGTCAGCACCTCGGCGTCGGCACGATTATCGCAGACGCGGATGATTTCCTCATCAACCTTTAGCCCGTGTTTCAGCAAGGCGTCCTTATAGCCATTGAAACGGTTCTTCGAAATCTCGAGCTGCATAGGGCCGCCATAAAAGGCAATCCGCTTACACCCCGTCTCAATCAGATGGGTCACGGCATTATAGGCACCCATATAGTCGTCGACCACCACCCGGCTGGCATTTAGGCCCGTACAGATACGGTCGTAGAACACGATGGGGATGCCAGCATCAATTAGCCTCTGATAGTGCTCGTAGCTCTTTGTGTCCTTCGCCTGTGATACAATGATGCCACAGACCTTATAACGATGGAAGTTCTCACAGATCCGGACCTCACGCTCATGCTGTTCCCCGCTCAGGGCCACCATGATCCGGTATCCACGGGCTGCAGCGGCCTCCTCGATACCCGTCAGGATTGACGAGAAATAGTAGTGCGTGAACTCCGGCACGATGACACCGATGACTCTCTGCGGCATCACACGACTGTGTCGCAATGCCTCGCCGATGGCATTGGGTTGGAAGTTGTGGTTGCGGGCATACTCCTGGATGGCCTTGCGGCGCTCCTCACTGATACGGGGTGAATCCTTCAGGGCACGCGATACCGTAGCCACGGAAATGCCGAACTCCTGGGCTATGTCCTTCATTGTCATCGGTGCTTTATCTTCCATTGGTTTCTAACTATTCCGATGCAAAGGTACGAAAAAGTTTATAAAAATGATATATACCTTATTATTATTGTTAGAATCCTCAATGCAAACGTTTGCATTTCCGAATAATATCTTTTTATGCAAAAAAAGTACAACGTAACAAAAAGAAACGTAACTTTGCACCAGAAAACTATCACTATTCAAGACAAAAGAAACGATAACTCTAATTAATGCAAATGATGAAGCAGGTAAACATTCAATTTCCGCTTAGGATGCTCGGCCTTATATTAGGGCTGTTCCTATCCGTGAGTGCCTTTGCCCAGATTGAGGTGAAAGGCCATGTGAAAGATGCTACAGGCGAAGCGATTATCGGCGCAACGGTACGCGTGGACGGCACACAAGATGCCACGGTGACCGACTTCGACGGTAACTTCACGCTGAAAGCTAACGCGGGTGCTGACATCACTGTCAGCTACATCGGCTATCAGACGGCAACGGTTAAGGCTGCTGCTAACTTGGAGATTCTTCTTCAGGATGACGCAGCGCTGCTGAACGAGGTTGTTGTCATTGGTTATGGTGTTGCCCGTAAAAACGACCTGACGGGTTCTGTGACGGCGCTGAAGCCGGACGAGAAGAACCACGGTATGATTACAAGCGCACAGGACATGATGCAGGGTAAGATTGCCGGTGTGAACGTGACCAACGGTGGCGGTACTCCGGGTGGTGGTGCTACTATCCGTATTCGTGGCGGTTCGTCGCTGCACGCCTCGAACGACCCGCTGATCGTGATCGACGGTCTGGCGATGGATAACCAGGGTATCAAGGGTGCTGCGAACCCGCTCTCGATGGTGAACCCGAACGATATCGAGAGCTTCACGGTGCTGAAGGATGCCTCGGCTACGGCCATCTATGGTAGCCGTGGTTCTAACGGTGTGATCATCATCACGACGAAGAAGGGACGGACGGGCATGGCTCCGAAGGTGAGCTATAACGGCAACGTGAGCCTGAGCGTGAAGAAAAAGGGGCTGGACGTGCTGGACGGTGACGCGTACCGGAAATTCATAATCGGCTATTACGGACAGGACTCGGAGGCTGCCAGCCTGCTGAACTTCGGCAACACTGACTGGCAGTCGGAGATATTCCATCCGGCTGTGAGTACGGACCACAGCGTGACCGTGCAGGGTGGCCTGAAGAATATGCCTTACCGCGTGAGTGTGGGCTACACGGACCAGAACGGTATTCTGAAGACGGGTAACTTCCAGCGTGCGACGGCGAGCGTGACGCTGAATCCGTCGCTGCTGGATGACCACCTGAAGTTCAACATCAACGGTAAGTTCATGTATGCTTACAACCGCTATGCGAACGATAATGCCATCGGTGACGCGACACGGGCGGATCCCACACATTTCGCCTACTCGCAGGACGCGGCGTACAAGAACTATGGGGGGTACTGGCAGTGGCTGGACAGCGGCGCTTCGCTGATGGATCCTGAATACCCGACGATGTGGAACAGGAACACGGTGGCCAATCCGCTCTCGAGACTTTACGAGAAGAACGACCGGGCGAACTCATGGGACTATATGGGAGGCGTGGAAGTGGACTATCAGATTCACGGGTTTGAGGACTTGCGCCTGCATGCCAATGCGACTGGCGACTGGGCCAATGGTACTCAGGACACGGACTATGAGCCCTGGGGCCCGTCGAACTTCTACTATGGCAACAGCGGCTATTCGTACGAGAAGAAGTACAACCTGACCTTCTCTGCTTATGCTCAGTACTACAAGGATTTCGCGAAGACGCAACACTTCGACATCATGGCCGGTTACGAGTGGAGCCACAACAGATACGAGGGAGACTCGTACTATGCAGGTCTTTATCCACTGACCACCCAACAGGTTATTACCCATGACGACGGTACCACAGAGCCTGCTGCTGGCAAGCCATATAATGCAAAGACTAGCATCTGGAAGTCAGAGAACTATCTCGTCAGCTTCTTCGGCCGTGCCAACTACATCGCTTTCGACCGCTACATGCTGACAGCCACTGTTCGTCGTGACGGTTCCAGCCGTTTCAAGGAGCACTGGGCAACATTCCCGTCTGTAGCCTTCGGTTGGAAGATCAACGAGGAGGCGTTTCTGAAGAACGTGAAGTGGATCTACGAACTGAAGCTCCGTCTGGGTTGGGGTAAGACCGGCCAGCAGGACGGTATCGGAGACTACAACTACTTTGCATCCTACAACGTGAATACGACGAACGTTGACGGTCGCTATCCATTGGCAGGGCTGAACGACGACGGCCTGATGTACCGTCCGAACGCGTACAACCAGGACCTGAAGTGGGAGACGACCACGACGACTAACGTGGGTCTGGACTTCAGCGTGTTCAACAACCGCTTCAGCGGTAGCGTGGACTACTATTACCGCAAGACGACGGACCTGATCAACGATGCGTCGGTGTCGGCGGGCTCGAACTTCAGGAACATGGTGCGCTCGAACATCGGTTCGCTGAAGAACAGCGGTATCGAGGTGGCGCTGACCGTGCGGCCGATCCAGACGACGGACTGGCAGTGGGAGATCAGCACGAACTTCACGTATAACAAGAACGAGATTACGGAGCTGACGGGTGAGTCGAGTATCGTGATGACGGGCGGTATCTCTGCCGGTACGGGCAATCAGTGCCAGGCGCACGCGGTAGGCCATCCGGCGCGTTCGTTCTATGTGTTTCAGCAGGTGTACGATGAGAACGGGCTGCCGCTGGAAGGTGTCTATGTGGACCGCAACGCGGACGGGGTGATCAACGACTCGGACCGCTACTTCTACAAGAGCCCGGCGGCTCCTTACATCGCCGGCCTGAGTTCGCGCCTGCAGTATAAGAACTGGGACTTCGGTTTCGGCCTGCGCGCCAACTTCGACAACTATGTGTTCTGGGACAAGGAGGCGGGCTACAGTAATGTGGCGAAGCGGTACGACTCGTCGTTCGGCTATCTGCAGAACGTGATTCCCGGTGCTGTGGAGCGCAACTGGAGTACGTACGACCATGCGCTGAGTGACTATTTCGTGCACAATGCATCTTTCCTGAAGTGTGACAACATCACACTGGGCTACTCTTTCGACGGCCTCTTCGGCGGCGGCAAGTACAACGGCCTGAGCGGACGTGTGTACGCATCGGGTACGAACGTGTTTACCATCACGAAGTACGAGGGTATCGATCCTGAGGTGGAGAGCGGTATTGACAATAATATGTATCCGAGGCCTTTCACCATCCAGGTTGGTTTGAACCTGAATTTCTAATGAATAATGCATAATTAATAATGCATAATGCATAATTGATAAATGATAATTATTATGAACTTAAGATATATCAAAAACGTGATTCCGGCTGCAGCGGTTATGATGGCTGTGGCAGGACTGAGTTCTTGCACAAAAGACCTGGACGTGACACCTATCGATCCGAGTTCGACGATGGTGGCGGATGAGCCGGCACTGTTCACCAAATGCTATGCGAACATGGCCCTGCAAGGACAGACGGGCGCCAACGGCGACTGTGACATTGACGGCCTGGACGGCGGTACGGCGGGATTCGTGCGCCAGCTGTTCAACGCGAACGAGCTGACCACCGACGAGGCTATCTGCGCCTGGGGTGACCCTGGTATTCCCGACTTCAACTTCAACGAGTGGGGTGCCCGTCACCCGATGCTGCAGGGTTTCTACTATCGTCTGTATACCGGTATTGCCTACTGCAACCACTATTTGGAGGTGTGCGCCGGGGCTGACGCGACACGGGAGGCAGAGATCCGGTTCCTGCGTGCGCTCTACTATTACTACCTGATGGACTGCTTTGGCAATGTACCGTTCGCCACGGCGCTGATGTCTACTCCTCCGGAGCAGATAGAGCGGGGAGAGCTGTTCAAGTGGATTGAGGGTGAGCTGCTTGAGGTGAAGGGCCAGCTGATGGAGCCTGCCGGCCGCAAGGATACTGACAGCGGCTATGGACGTGCAGACCAGGATGCAGCAAATCTGCTGTTGGCCCGTATGTACCTGAATGCTGAAGTCTATACGGGAGCAGCGCGCTGGAATGAAGCCAAGGAATATGCCGAGAAAGTGATCAACGGCCCTCATAAGCTGTGGACTAGCGGTACCAACGGCTGGAGTGCCTATCAGATGCTCTTTATGGGCGACAACGGCAGTAACGGTGCTTCGGTAGAGGCCATTCTTCCTATCCTTCAGGACGGTGTAAAGACCACGGCTTGGTGTACTTCGCTCTTCCTGATGGCTTCTACCTGGAAGGCCGACATGGACACTGAGCAGGACTACGGCAGCAGTGAGTTCTGGGCAGGAAACCGCGCCAGGAGCCAGCTGGTGGGCAAGTTCTTCCCCAAGGGGGACGCTCCGGAGCTGACGATCAAGGACATGGCCGTGGCTGCGGGTGACGACCGTGCGCTGTTCTTCGGCATCGACCGTGAGCTCGTGGTGAGCACCCCGACGGAATTCACCTCGGGCTATTCGGTGGGCAAGTACCGCAATACGTATGCAGGCAGCGGATCGCCGCACAACTCGCAGTTCCCGGACACCGATTTCTTCCTGATGCGCGCAGCAGAGGCTTACCTTATCGCCGCCGAGGCTGACGCCCGCATCAATGGGGGTACGACTACAGCTACAGGGGCAAACTACATCAATGCCCTCCGCCAGCGTGCCCATACCACCACGGTGAACAGCTATTCGCTGGACCAGATCCTGGATGAGCGTTCGCGCGAGCTTTACTTTGAAGGATTCCGCCGCACCGACCTGATCCGCTATGGCTATTTCGGCGGTGACAAGAGCAGCCAGTATCCTTGGGACTGGAAGGCTCATTCTCCTAACGGTGCAGGTTTTGCCGAGTATCTCAACCTCTTCGCACTTCCCGCAGAGGATGTCAATGCCAACCCCAACTTGAAGCAGAACCCGGGGTACTAAATAATGCATAATTAATAATGCATAATGCATAATTGAAAATTGATAATTGATAATTGAGAATTATGAAGACAATATTCAAATCAACAATACTGCTGGGGGCAGTGGGAGTGGCGCTCTTTACATCGTGTAAGGACGATAATGAGTCGAACCCCACACTGACACAGCCCACGCAGTTCGTGCTCAACGAGATTGCCGAGAAGGGACGTATCGACCTGGAGAAATCAGAGAGCGTCACCCTGACGTGGTCGCAGCCTACACCCTATACTAACTTCAACACGGCGGTGACGCCCAGCTACACGGTGGAGGTATCGCCGACGGGACAGTTCACTGCGGCCTACGACGCGAATGCGGAGGACAACAACGGTGCGGACTACTTCGTGCTGGACGAGACATTCACGAGCGGCAAGGACGTGAAGCTGAGCACTGAGACGCTGAACCGCGGCCTGCTGCAGCTTTGCGGCTGGACGGAGGCTACTGTTCCCGACACGCAGGAGATGTACTTCCGCGTGAAGTCGGTGGTTCGCGACGCCTCGTTCCGCGAGTATAACGAGATCTATTCGAACGTGATCAGCATGACGGCCGTTCCCTACTATCTGGAGCTGAAGCCCGCCGATCCTGAGATCTGGTGGCTGATCGGTGCCGACATTGCCGACGGCTCGTGGGGTGGCGACATGGGTAAGTGTGTGATCCCGATGCAGACCATCGACGGTTTTGAGTACGACAAGAAGACCGGCCAGGGCGAGATCCAGTGGATCGGCTATCTTGGCGGCAACGGCTTCAAGCTGCGCGGTTCGATGGAGGACAACTGGGCCACGCAGATCGGCCAGAACGACGGCGGCTATGTGAAGAACGACGGCGGATCGGGCAATATCACCGTGAGCGAGGCCGGTCTCTACAAGATCACGCTGAACACCGCAGAACTGGCCAAGGCCGGGGACGGCGAGAACACGACGGCGCTGAAGATCGAGAAGTATGAAGAGGGTGCTCCCGTGTACAGCGGCATGGCTATTGCCGGTTCGTTCAACGACTGGGGCAATACGGACATGACACCTTGCTCGGCGGACTGGGAGAACCACGAGTGGTACATCACCCACGACTTTGCTGCCGGCGACGAGGTGAAGGTGAAGGAGGCAGACAGCTGGGACTTCAACAAGGGCGGTGAGTTCGTCGCCTATGGCGCCGGCATGTATGTCTACGGTGTCGGTAACGGTGCCAACCTCGTGATGCCGGAGGCAGGTAAGTACCTGATTATCTTCAACGATATCACCGGTTACATTCGTTTCATCAAACAATAAATCATTGGAGAATACGATTATGACAAAGAAAATATTATCATTGATAGCATTTGTAGCGTCGGTAGCAGCCTGCACCGACGACTACAAAGACTGGGTGAGCCCACAGGTTGTGCCCCAGCCTGAATCGGTTGCCTTTGCTGACGGCAGTGTCTCAACAGTCGGCGTTATCGACTTCAATAGCATCACCGCCGAGCTGGTAAAGGTTTGCAACATCACTGCTCCGTCATCAACGGACGGAAACTATTCGCCTTCCTACAAGATCACTTTGGGCGACGAAGTCACTAACGACATTGATCTTGATGGTGTCATGTCGGCTGCCGCCTTGCAGGACTATGTCGCCGGCAAGTATGGTCGTCGTCCTGTAGAGCGCGCTGTCGATGCTACAGTCAGCATGTGGCTCAGCAACGGCGTAACCACCGTGAAGACGGCCACTTCGGACGTGTTTCATATCACGGTGATCCCGCAGGCTCCTGTTATCGAGCCGGCCTACTACCTGACAGGTACTATTAACGGCTGGGACAACACCGACGCGACGTATAAGCTGACGAACGACGGGAGTGACCCGTACGAGAACCCTGTCTTCAAGCTGCGTATCGCTGCCCCTGAGGATGGTAGTGACGTGAAGTTCAAGATGACTCCTGAGAGCGGTCTTGGCGGTGACTGGAGCGGCTGTCTGGCTGCTGCCGAAGAAGAAGGCAAGTTCAACTACGGCAATGAGGGCAGTGACTTCGTGATTGCTGCCGATCCCGATGCCTTGTTCTATGACATCACCTTCAACATGCTTGACCAGACGTGGTCGGCCAAGCCTGTGGGCTTCAACGAGTTCATCTATGAGATTGGCAACGAGAGCGGCTGGAGCGAGCCTCATGCCCTCCATGGCAACGGGCTCGGACAGTATGAAGCCATCCTGTGGCTGGACGGCGAGTTCAAGTTCAGGCCCAATGTGGACAACTGGGACGGCGACTGGGAGAAAGCTTCCGGCGATGCCACCAGCGGTACGCTGACTGCTGACGGCGGTCCTAACATCGACGGCGTGGAAGCAGGCTTCTATCTGGTGAAGGTAGACCTGAAGGAGATGACCTATCAGATTACGGCCGTGAGCTCGATCAGCATCATCGGTTCCGTACGTGGCAACTGGGATACGGATATCGACATGACGTACAACGAGAACTTCAAGTGTTGGGAGGCCCGCGAGACGCTCAGTGCCGGTGAGTATAAGTTCCGCCTGAACCACGACTGGGCTGTGAACTGGGGTGGCAGCGAGGACAACCTCGAGCAAGACGGTGCCAATCTGCAGTTAGCGGCTGAGGGTGCCTACATCATCCGCTTCTTCAACAATGGCGAGGGTGCTGTCCACAGCACTATCAAGGCAGACAGCGGCTATCCCGACTTCTTCTACGAGATCGGCAACGAGGGCGGCTGGAGCACCAACCACCAGCTGGCCGGGAACGGCAGCGGACAGTATCAGGGCTACTACTGGCTCGACGGTGAGTTCAAGTTCAAGCCCAATACGGACAACTGGGACAACGACTTAGAGTATATCGACGGCACCAGCATGGGCGGTACCCTTACAGACGGCGGCGGCCCGAACTGTCCGGATCCGGGTGCAGGCTTCTATCAGATCAACCTCGACGTCGCCGGCATGACGTACAGTCTGCTGAAGCTCGAAAGCGTCAGTATCATCGGCGGTTTCAACGGATGGGGCGATGACCTTGAGATGACCTACAACACTGCTGACGGCTGTTGGGAGGTGACGACCGATGCCGTATCTGGCGAGTATAAGTTCCGTGCTAATCACGACTGGGCTATCAATTGGGGCGGTTCGCTGGACAATCTGTCGCAGGACGGAGGTAATCTGATGATTGAGAAGGAGGGTAAATACCATTTCCAGCTCTTCCCGCTCTGCGCGAACAAGTCGTATGCTATCGTCACGGCAGTTGAGTAAAGATACTCGACCTTTACCCTGACCATCCGAGGCGGGCTGCCCGAAAGGGTGGCTCGCCTTTAAGTAAGAAGAAATGAAAAAAGTAATAATATTGCTCATAGGGCTCGTTGGAACGACGGTGTGCGCTCAGGATAGGCGCTATCTGGGCGGGGATGTCTCATTGTTGCCGTCGTATGAGGCGCAGGGGACGGTCTATAAGGATTATGACGGTCAGGAGGTCAGTCTGCTGCCTTTCCTGAAGGGGCAGGGATGGAACATGATCCGCGTGCGTCTGTTCGTTGATCCGCAGCATGCCCCGGCTGAGCATAAGGGGGAAGGGGTGTGTCAGGACTTGGACTATGTCATCGGGCTCTGCCGTCAGGTCAAGGAGGCCGGCATGCAGGTGATGCTCGACTTCCACTATAGTGATACGTGGGCCGACCCTGGCAAGCAGTTCACACCAAAGCGGTGGGAGGGCTGTGATGCCAAGTCGCTTGCTGACAGTGTCTATGACTATACCCGTCGTTCGCTGCAGGCGATGGAGGGGGCAGGCGTTGCTCCGGAGATGATACAGGTGGGCAATGAGATTACCAATGGTATGCTGTGGCCTATCGGGAAGCTCGACCCGTCGGGCAGCGAGGGGTTTGACATCCTGTGCAGTCTTCTGAAGGCAGGTTGCAAGGCCTGTCGTGAGGTGTGCCCCAAGTCACAGATCATCATCCATACCGAGAAGGCCGGCGACTGGGATATTACGCGGAACTATTACTGCCAGCTGCGTGAGCGTGGTATCGACTACGATATCATCGGTCTCAGCTACTATCCCATGTGGCACGGCACCATCCCTAATTTAGGAAAGAACCTTGACAACCTCAGCAGGTTGTTTCCGGAGAAGCCTGTGATGATCGTAGAGACGGCCGCCTACTACTCGCATGAGAAGGATCCCTGGGCCAAGCCGGAGCAATACGGTGAGTTCTATCCCATCAGCGTGGAGGGGCAGACGCAGTTTACCAGAGAGTTGGTTGGCGAGCTCGTCAGCCACCGTAATGTCATTGGACTCTTCTGGTGGTTCCCTGAGGAGAACGCGTTCGGCAATCAGGTGACCAAGGGCTGGCTCAACCGCGGGCTCTTCGACAACCGTACCGGGCAGGCGCTGCCTGCGCTAAGTGAATTCGGGAAATACAGATAGAGCTATGTATAAAAGCCACAGATTCTTAAGACTCGCTTTGCCCGAATAAGCGGCAGAGCCGAGTTCACAGATTGCACAGAAGAATTTAAGAATACTTTCGAAAATTAAACAGAAGAATATGAAAAGACTAAAGACTACAAACATCGTGAAAGTGATGGTGATGCTTTTCGCTTTCCAGTTTTCAATGCTTAGCGCGTATGGGCAGGGATGGCCTGATAACTATGGCGGTGTGATGCTTCAGGGCTTCTATTGGGACTCGTTCAAGGACACCCGCTGGGTACTTCTTGAGCAGCAGGCCAATGACCTTGCCGCTTCCTTCGACCTGATCTGGATTCCCCAGAGCGGCAATTGCGGCTCGCAGTCCATGGGCTACGATGATCTCTGGTGGTTCAACGACTATAACAGCTCCTTCGGCAACGAGGCCCAGCTGCGCTCGATGATCCAGACCTTCAAGGCCGTGGGGCTCGGTACCATCGCCGATGTGGTCATCAATCACCGCCGTAACCTGTCTAATTGGGTGGACTTTCCTAAGGAGAGCTGGAACGGTGAGGAGTATGAGATGGTTTCTACCGATATCTGTGCCAATGACGATGGCGGGGCGACCAAGAAATGGGCTACCTCCAACGGCTACTCTGTCAGCGGGAATAACGATACGGGAGAGGGATGGGACGGTATGCGTGACCTGGACCACAAGAGCGAGAACGTGCAGCGCATCGTGAAGGCCTACCTCAGTTTCCTGCTTAATGACCTTGGCTACACGGGCTTCCGCTACGACATGGTGAAGGGCTACTCGGCCTCTTATACCAAGCTGTACAATGAGGACTCGAAGCCTCAGTTCTCCGTCGGGGAGTGCTGGGACAGCAGCAACACCATCCGAAAGTGGATTGACGGCACGGAGAAGACCAGCGCTGCCTTTGACTTCCAGTTCCGCTATACTGTGCGTAATGCCTGTAACAATGGCAACTGGCAGCGGCTGAGCCAGCAGAACGAGGGCAACTGGCCGCTCGTGAGCAGCAACTTCAGCAGTGGCGGCTACCGGCAGTATGCTGTGACCTTTGTTGAGAACCATGACACGGAGAAACGCTCGAATGCGGCTCAGGATCCGCTGAAGAAAGACACGCTGGCTGCCAATGCCTATATGATCGCCATGCCGGGGACGCCGTGTGTGTTCCTCAAGCACTGGCAGGCGTATAGGGAGGAGATCAAGGCCATGATTGCCGCCCGTAAACTCGCGGGCATCACGAATATGTCGGCATACGAGAGTGTGGCCAATAACACGAAATACTACGCCAACAGCATCGACGGCAAGCTGCTCGTGGTCGTGGGCGACGAGAAGCAGGTGGCGCCCGGGGACGGCTGGACGAAGATCCTCTCGGGCTATCACTATGCCTACTACCTGGCCAAGTCGCTGGAGACGGCGTGGGTGAACAAGGGCTCCGGGGACTTCTCTGAGGCTTTCGACGTAGAGCTGACAGCCGTGTCGGATGCCGGCGACGCCCAGCTGGTGTATACCCTCGACGGTTCTGAGCCCTCTGCCACCAACGGCACGGCCTGTGAGAGCGGCACCGTCGTCCGTATCGAGGACACCGCTACCCTGAAAGTCGGGCTGTTAGTCAACGGCGCTGTCTCCGGGGTCGTCACGCGCAGCTATACTTATCGGGAGGCAGTGCCGTCGGAGGTAGTCATCCCTGACTTCTGCACGGTCGGCGAGGGGGAGGTATGCGCCTTCTTCGAGGCTCCCACCCACTGGACCAATACCGTTTATTGCTGGGCATGGACTGACTCTCCCTCGGATAACTTCACGGGAGGCAACTGGCCTGGTGTGGCCTGCGAGCTCTTAGGCACGGCCGCCAATGGCAACAGCGTCTGGAAATGGATGTGGGACGGCAAGAAGCAGAAAGGCTCTGCTGCCGCGCAGCCTCAGAAGATCATCTTCAATAATAATGATAAGCCTCAGACCGATGACCTTGCCTTCACTCAGGCAGGCTACTATAATGAGGAAGGGCTGCAGGGTGTCGTCACGGCGACGGCGATTACGGCTCCCAGGAGTCAGGAGTCAGGAGTCAGGAGTCAGGAGGCTGGCGCCAGGAGCCTGGAGTGGTTTGATCTTCAGGGGCGAAGGCTGAATGGCGTACCCACGAGGAAAGGAATCTATATTTATAAAGGTAAAAAGGCCGTCATTAAATAAAAGTAAAAAGGTAAAAAAGTAAAAAGGTAAAAAAGGGGGCCCGCCAGACGGCGGGCTTTCTTTATAGAGCGGGGGCGGCGTCGGTATAGAGCGGGGGTGTGCGCAGTTCCAGCGCCTATTCTGTGTCCGGATACACGAGACGGAGGGCGGTTGAGTGTCGATCAGATGGTGATGATGAAGCGGGCGCCGTTGGTGTAGGCGGGGTCGAGGGAGACGTCGCCGCCGAGGGAACGGATGAGGCGGCGGCAGATGGGGAGGCCGAGGCCTACGCCGGTCATGAAGTCGTCGCCCTTCTGGAAGGTGTCGAAGATGCGCTCGCGGTCTTCTGCCCTGATGCCGCAGCCGGTGTCGGTGACGATGAAGCGGACGCGGTCGCCGTCGTGCTCGCAGCGGAGTTCGATGTGGCCGATGTCGGTGAACTTGATGGCGTTGTCCATCAGGTGCTTCAGGGCGCTCTTCAGGCGGTGGGCGTTGGTGCGGACGGTGCTGGCGTCGCCGATGGCGGAGGTGAAGCGCAGCTCGACTCCGGTCTTCTGCCTGCCCTTGCACTCGGAGATGACGGTACGGGCGAGGCTGTTGACACAGACGTCTGTCTTCTCGCTGTCGGGTATGACGGTTTCGCTCTCGCTTTGGGAAAGCTCGAGGAGCTCGTTGATGATGGCGGTGATCTGTGCTACGTTGTCGGAGATACGGGCCTGCATGTCGCGCTTCTCGGCGTCGGATAGCTCGAAGTCGGGGGAGCAGATGACTTCGGCGAATCCAGAGACGGCGTTGAGGGGCGTGCGGATCTCGTGGCTCATGCTCTGGATGAAGGTAGTCTTCATGCGGTCGGATTCCTCTGCGCGGCTGAGGGCGGCCCTGAGGTCCTTGTTCTTGGCCCATATCTTCCTGACGAGGCGTCGGCGGCCCATGATGTAGACGAAGAGGTAGACGACGGTGAGGGCTATCAGCCAGTTGGTGAGCTGACGGGCGAGGCTTCTGCTGGCTGCGGCTTCCTCACGGGAGCGCATGAGGGTGGTCTCGGCGGCGAGCTGGTTGAATCCGGCCTGGTAGAGGAGGCTGTAGAGGGAGTCCATCTCCACAGACCGGCGCTTCATGGCCTCGAAGCCCTGCGCGAGGTCGCCCTTGAGGACGTAGATGCTGATGACTGCCAGGGAGCTGTCGACGGCGAGATTGCCTTCGGCGACCTTGGCGAGGGCTTCGTCGTACTGCATGTTGAAGGCAGCGCGTGCCGCCTCGAGGATGTTGTCGTAGCGGTGGTTGAACTCGGGCGGGGCCTGGCTGCGGAGGTCATCGTACTGTTCGTATGCCGAGAAGAACTGCTGTGCATCGCCCTTGATGAAGAAGACATAGGCCTGGATGGCGAGCGCCATGGAGAGGTAGTCGGTATTGCCGGCCTTGCGTGCGGTCGCGATGGCCTTGGCTGCCCAGTCGAGGGCCTTGGGGGCATCCTTCAGGCTGAACATCTCCGCCAGGGAGAGATAGACACGCATGGTGAACTTCTGGTCTCGGTCGCCCACCTCGTCGAGGGCCTGCCGGAAGTATGCCTCGGCGCGGGCGCGGTCGTGGCTGCTGCTGTAGATGTCGCCGTAAAGGCCTGTGGCGAGGTAATAGTATCCGGCGGCCTTGTCGCTCCTGACTTCCTGGTCGAGTGCCTGGGCATAGCGGATGGCGCGGTAGACCTGATGATGACGGAGGGCGTAGAATCCCTTGTTGGATAGGAGCTTGTAGTAGAGCATCATGTAGCCCTTCCTGCGGAGCTCGCGGGCGTATTCACCGGCAAAGGCGTAGAACTCCTCCGGGGCGGCGTTGAGGAAGAGGCGGCGGAATGTCTCGTACCTTTCCTTGTCCTCGCCGTCGAGGTCTGCCACAGTCTTCTCTGCATGGGCTGCCGTGGTGAGGGCCGTCAGGAGGAGGGCGAGGGGCAGTAGTCTGAGATGTGATAATGGGGTCTTTAGCATAAGTGTACTGTTATTTTTTCCGGGGGGGTACGTAGGTCTGCTGCTTCATGAGGAGCCAGGCGGCCTCGAGTATCTTGTTGCGGAGATCTTCCGGATAGTCGGGATTGTCGCTGATGAACCTTTCGACGATGAGCCTGGCCTCCGGGCTCTTGTGGGCGCCGAGCAGGGCCTGGAGCCAGCGGGCGGGGAAGGAGGCGTCGCTTGTCTGCTGGATGTACTGCAGGGACTTCAGCCCCGGCTCGATGAGCGCGTTGCTGACAGGCTCGTAGACGTCTGCGCAGAGCAGCGAGAGGGCTTTGAGGGCCCATGGCTCCTGCTCGCGGTTGCGGGGCTTCAGCATCTCGTTGAACAGCTTCATGCGCAGGGCAGGGTCGGGCGTGCAGACACGGCTGACGTAGTCGAACTCGCGCTGCCCGGCGGGATCCTTCAGGCGCTTGCGCTGGGCGGCCAGCACGGGATAGTAGGTATCGCCGCGGACGATGGCGAGGCGGTAGGCCATGTCCATATAGTCGTGCTCGGTGAGGAGCGGGTCGCTATGCTGCTGCCAGATGGCGTAGATCTTGTCGAGCACCTCGGGTGCCGTGGCGTTCGATCCCAGCTTGCGGATGACGCACTGGCGGCACTCCTTCGAGCGGTTCTCGCCGAGGAGGTCCATCATGCAGAGCTCGAGTGTCTTGCGCTGTTCGGGGGCGAGGTCGAAGGCAATCTTGAACATGTGGTCGACTGCGGCGGACATGATGAGGGGGTTGCGCTCCTGCATCATGAAGCGGTATAGCTCGCCGAAACAGGAGGAGGGGATGCGCCCCAGGAGGTAGTTGTCGTGGATGGTGAGCAGCAGGGCGTAGCGGTTCAGGTCGTTGCGCGTGGTGAGGAGCCGCCTAGGCAGGATGACGGCGTACTCGTCGTCGAGCGTGAAGTGTCCGTAGCCCTTGCCGTCGTAGTTGGGAATGATATAGTCGGGCTTGCCGGCGACCTTGATGGTGAAGGCTGGCCCGCGCATCTCGACATTGACTGTGCGGGAGGTGCCGAGCTCGTAGATGAGACGCACCTGGAACTTCTGCGGCCAGACGATGCCCCGGCGGCAGGGGTCTGCCTGGGTGATGACGATGCTGCCGTCGCTGTAGGCCGTGTGGATGACGGGCACGCCTTTCTGCTTCGCCCATACGTCGCAGAACTGGGGCACACCGGCCATGGGCGCCGCCTCGCAGAGGGCGTCGACGAGGTCATCCCATGAGGCGCTGCCGAACAGGTGGTCACTGAGGTACTTCTGCAGGCCCGCCTGCATCTCAGGGGCTCCCATCACTTCTTCCAGCATCCGCATCATGACAGGAGCCTTGTCGCAGAGGGGGGAGGAGGCGCGGCGGGTGATTTTTGAGGCCATGAAGCCGGCCAGCATCTCTTTCGCCCACACATCTTCGAAGCACTTCAGTGACACGAGGCCGCCAAACCACAGGAGAGCCGTCTCGCGGGCAATCAGCTCCATCCGCGCCACCTTCTCCTCCTGCGTGGCATTCCGCCCGAGGAAGATGCGGCGGGCGTTCACCTGGATGGCACCGGGGTGCTCCATGCCGCCGGACTGACAGGCGGGCAGGGCCAGCAGGCCGTACTCCCTGAAGGGGCAGGCGATGCCGGTGTAGCCCTCCATCCACTGCAGCGACTGGGCGGCCTCGTCGAATATCCGGGGGATCTGCGCCACCTTGCCGGGGTCGCTCTCGCGGTGCAGGATGCGCATGGGCCTGCCGTCGCGCACGGCGGTCTCTTCCTGGAAGCGGCCTGCGGCGAAGGAATAGAGCCAGGTGGGCAGCTGGCAGATGTTGTCGCTCACCATGGTCTTCCAGCCCTTGGGCACGTCGAGCGAGGTGATGAACACGGCCCTGATGTCGGGCTGGTCGAAACAGGGGAAGACGGAGCGCGCCATGTCGGGCACGAAGAGGGTGAACATATATTCGGCGCTGCGGTTGAGGGCCTTGTCGCAGGCCTTGAAGTCGAGCTCGATCCTGTTCTCGCCCTTCAGCGTCTCACCCATGGGGATGATGATGTGCCCGGCCCTGTAGCCTGCGGCGATGACGCGGGGCCTCTTCCTTTTGCTCCTGCTGCTCATGTCATGGACATAGCAGATGCCGCTGAACTCTCCCTGGAAGTCGAGCACCACGTCCTGCGGGGCCTTCAGGCTGAAGGAGATGACGGCATTGCCCTTCACCTTCTCCTGAGGATCCTCGGGAATGACGAACGAGAGGTCGTAGACGACTTTGCTGATGTTCGCCTTCCTGCTTTCGGCAAGCTCCTTGGAAACGCCTTCCGACAGCATCCGGGCACCGGCAGCCAGCGGGGGCAGGCACAGGAGCAGCACGAGGAGCGTCTTTTTGAGATAGTCGGCGAAGATGCGTGCGGCGCTCTCGACCTTGGCGGCACAGGGACGCGTCTTGTAATACTCTGCCGTACGGGGCGAAGCCTCATAGTGGCAGACGGCCTTCTCGTGGCCTTTCAGTCCCAGGATCTCTGCACAGATGAGGCTGCCGTTGTCCTCCTTCGACTTCGCCAGCAGCTCCTGCACCACCTTGTAGCAGGCCGACTTTCCCTCACGGTCGCTGCCTTCAGTCTGTCCGCAGTCCAGGCCGGTCAGCATGACGATGCCGGAAACGGCACCACACATCATCCGCATCCTTCCGACGCCCCCTCCGAAACCTGCGGCTACCTTCTTGGCCAGCGTGTCGTCGAGACCATAGAGGTCGGCAAAGGCTGCCACCACACTCTGGCAACAACCGTAGCCTGCCATGAAATTGTCTACGGCACGCTTCACTCTTTCATCTAATTCCTGATCATTTGTCATGATTAATATTATTTTCAACTGCAAAAGTACAACTTTTTTTCAAGACAAAGGCATTGCAATACCTATAATTATGTTAAAAGAAGAAAAAACTTTGGGACTTTGTGTGTATGTATACCATATTTTGAGTAACTTTGTGGGCAATAAAAAAGGAACTATTAAGTTGTTTAACATTTAAATGTTTTATTATCAATGATTTATTCAAAAGAAGTTGAAAACATGTGTAGCGTTTGCAAAGGCGCTTATCATGGACCTGCACCAATCCCCGAAGAGGGCAAGTGGGTGGCAGTGAAAGAAATCAAGGAGATCTCCGGTTACACCCATGGTATCGGCTGGTGCGCACCTCAGCAGGGCGCCTGCAAGTTGAGCCTGAACGTGAAGGACGGTGTCATCCAGGAGGCTCTCGTAGAGACCATCGGTTGCACAGGTATGACTCACTCAGCCGCTATGGCTTCTGAGATCCTGCCCGGCAAGACCATCCTCGAGGCCTTGAACACCGACCTCGTCTGCGATGCTATCAACACCGCTATGCGCGAGCTCTTCCTGCAGATTGTCTACGGCCGTACACAGAGTGCCTTCTCTGAGGGTGGTCTGCCTATTGGCGCTGGTCT
>JAEEGG010011135.1_pt1 | contig 19694 bp, 12 predicted proteins | sample 9134161 | NCBI WGS metagenome assembly JAEEGG01 (sample SAMN16246543, study PRJNA631951) | gut metagenome | biome: gut microbiome; feature: rumen; material: CR-attached | host: Bos | place: Iran: Karaj | collected 2018-10 | reverse complement strand
ACTGCTTGGCTCCTATGACCAAGGCTCTGAACGATTTCGCTCCTATCCAGAGCGGTATCATGACAACTGTACACGCTTACACTGGCGACCAGATGATTCTCGACGGTCCTCAGCGCAAGGGTGATGTACAGCGCGCTCGTGCCGGTGCTCAGAACATCGTTCCTAACTCTACTGGTGCTGCTAAGGCTATCGGTTTGGTTATTCCTGAGCTGAACGGTAAGCTGATTGGTGCTGCTCAGCGCGTTCCAACTCCTACAGGTTCTACCACTATCCTGCACGCTGTTGTTAAGGGTGAGGTAACTGTTGAGGGTATCAACGCTGCTATGAAGGCTGCTACCAACGAGAGCTTCGGTTACACCGAGGAGAAGCTGGTTTCTTCAGACATCATCGGTATGAAGTTCGGTTCACTGTTCGACGCTAACCAGACAATGGTTTCTAAGATCGGTGACGGCAACTCTCTCGTACAGGTTGTTGCTTGGTACGACAATGAGAACTCTTACACTTCTCAGATGGTTCGCACCATTAAGTACCTCGCAGAGCTTAAATAATTGAGAATTGACAATTAAAATAATAGCCGTTCGATTTTGTCGGACGGCTTTTTTTATGTACTTTTGTAGGCAGAACTAAAAAACAGAACAAATGGAAGTCATACAGAGTTTTACTATTGACCATACGCGCCTGAAGCCTGGTATTTATATTTCCAGGGACGACAGCCAGTTCAGAACGTTTGATTTGCGCATTACCGAACCCAACAAGGAACCGGCTGTAGCGCCTGCAGCCATGCATAGCATAGAGCACCTGATGGCAACATGGTTTCGCAATTCGAAGGTGAAGGACGATGTGGTGTATGTGGGACCGATGGGTTGTCTGACGGGTATGTATATCGTAATGACGGGCAACTATAGCGTTCAAGACATGAGGGCACTGGCCATTGAGTGTTTGGAGTGGATGCTGACACAGGACGAAGTGCCTGCCACCACGCCTGAGACGTGTGGCAACTATCTATTGCACGACCTGCCTATGTGTAAGTGGGAGTGCGAGCGCTATCTCAGCCGCTTGAAGAATGATTTCCACAGCGAGTACACGATGTTGCAGGTGACACTGGATGACGGCAAGGTGTTTGCGGACGCTTAGTTAATTGAGAATTGATAATTGACAATTGATAATTAGGGACATGGAGAAGCCGATGATAACCATACTGGGACCGACAGCGAGTGGGAAGACGCCATTGGCTGCTGCACTGGCGAAGGAAATAGGCGGAGAGATTATCTCAGCCGACTCGCGCCAAGTGTATCGTCGTATGGACATCGGAACGGGTAAGGACCTTGCCGATTATACGGTTCAGGATTCACCATTAACCCTTAACCATGAGCCAATAACCATGAACCATGAACCCAAAACCATCCCCTATCACCTCATCGACATCTGCGAGCCAGGAACAAAGTATAATCTCTTTGAATATCAACAGGACTTCTTCGATGTCTATCAGGATATCCGGCAACGTGGTGCATGGCCTATTCTCTGCGGTGGTACAGGACTGTATATCGAGGCCGTGCTGAAGGGCTATCAGTTGTCGCCCGTGCCTCAGAACCCCGAACTGCGAGCCAGTCTGGAGGGAAAGACGCTGGACGAACTGACGCAGTTGCTGAAAGACTTGAAGGCAAAGACTGGTTCGACGATGCACAACAAAACCGATGTGGACTCCTGTCAGCGTGCCATCCGAGCCATCGAGATAGAAACGTATAATATTGAGCATCCGACTCCTCGCAGGGAACTGCCTCCTGTGCCTTCCGTCATCATCGGTGTCAATATCGACAGGGAGGCACGGCGCGAGAAAATAACCCGAAGGCTGAAGACCCGACTGGAAGAGGGGATGTTAGAGGAGGTGAGAGCACTGTTGGACGAAGGTATTCCTGCAGACGACCTTATCTATTACGGATTGGAATATAAATTCGTGACCGAACATCTGACAGGTCGGCTGACCTACGATGAAATGTTTCAGCGGTTGGAAATAGCCATCCATCAGTTTGCCAAGCGCCAGATGACCTGGTTCAGGGGCATGGAGCGCCGTGGATTTACCATTCATTGGATAGAAGCCTTGCAGCCGATGGAGGATAAAGTGGCAGAGATTTTGAAAATTGTAAATAGTAAATAGTCAAATAGTAAATGAATAATGATCGTTGGGGCATCTTGTATTGCCCAAAGGGACGTGGCAGCAAGCAGCGTGAGAAGATACAGCGCGTGTTGGATGAGAAGAAGGTGCAGTACGATTTCGTGCAGAGCGAATCGACGGACAGTGTGGAGCGCCTGGTGTCGATGCTGATTCACAATGGCTACAAGACGATTGTCATCGTTGGAGGTGACTCAGCGCTGAACGATGCTGTGAACTGTCTGATGAAGGAGGAGAAACTGGTGCGCGACACAATAGCACTGGGAGTGATTCCCAATGGTGTGATGAACGACTTCGCCCGTTACTGGAACTTCAAGGAGGGCAACGTCGAACAGACGGTTGATTGGCTGATGAAGCACCGTGTGCGCCAGGTGGACCTGGGCTGCATTCGCTATACTAATAAAAAAGGTGAACAGTGTCACCGCTATTTCCTGAACTGTATCAATATCGGACTGCTTGCCGATGTGATGAATATGCGTAAGCAGACCCGCTCGCTACTGGGTTCGAGAACGCTGTCGTTCATCGTGTCGCTCTTCTTGATGATATTCCATCGCATGGACTACAAGATGCATCTGAAGATAAATTCGGATGTTATCAACCGTAAAGTGATGACGATGTGCATAGGCAGTGGTCCGGGTTATGGTCAGACCCCGAATGCCGTGCCCTATAACGGAATGGTCGATGTGTCGGTGGTTTACCATACAGGAATCCTGCAGGTGTTTGCCGGTCTGTGGCTGCTGATAACGGGCAGGTTTCTGAACCATCGCAGTGTACATCCCTATCGTGCTCGTGAGGTGGTGGTGGAAGAGGCTAAGCATGCCCTTGTCAATGTGGACGGACGGTTGATGGATACACCCGAAGGAGCATATCGTGTTGACGTTGAGCAGGAAGTGATTAATTTCCTGATTCCCGATTAACCATTTCTAGAAATCTTATGTAATTTGTCTTCGCTCAAGAATGTGATGCGTCGCCCATCGGTGGTGATGAGTCCTTCTGTAGCAAAGGCTGACAGCGTGCGTATGGCATTGCTGGTGGTCATGTTCGACAGGTTTGCCAAGTCTTCACGGCTGGGCGTGATAGCCAGTGTCATACCGTCGTCCTCGGTGCCATACTGGTTCTTCAGTCGGAGCAGCGCCTCTGCCAGTCGTCCGCGAATGTGCTTCTGCGTCAGGTTGACAGTTTGTTCGTCGGCACGGCCCAACAGGTTGGCCAACTGTTGGATGAAGTAGAAAGCGACGTCATTGTTTTCCTTGATAATGCGAAGAATGATATGCAGGGGAATCTTACAGATGGTCGATGCCTCGAAAGCAGACGCCGACGTGCTGTACTGGTCACCGGCAAAACCTGCACGATAACCGAAAAAACCTTCAGGCTTCGCCATACGCACAATCTGAGACCTGCCGCCTATGCCTTCTTTGAAAATCTTTACTTTTCCCTTGGCCAGACAGAACAGATATTGAGGCGTGTCTTCTTCGTGATAGATGAACTCGCTCTTTTTGTATTTCTCGATTGTGGTGTACTTCAGAAGAAGCGTGCGCTCTTCGTCAGTCAGCAGTTCCCACAAAGCTCTTAATGCTTGTGAAATCTGTTCTTTCTCTATTTCCTGTGATATCATTCCCATGCCCCTATGCGTGTTTTCTTTTTATGCGTTTGCAAAAGTAATAAAAATAAACAAAATATCGCGCATAAATGGCGTGAATTAAATTCTACTTGTACAAAAAACATAGAAAAAACAAAAAAAATCTGCTTTTTATTTTGTTATAACGCTGAAATTGCGTAATTTTGGAAATTCAAACAAATCTAAGACTAACACCTTAAAATAGGAACTATGAGTTATTTGCGATTAGAAAAAGCTGTAATGACTAACCTGGAGGAGTCGCTCCGTCGTGAATTGCTTCGAACAAACCGTTCTGGCGCCTATAGTGCATCTACCCTCGTAGATTGCAATACGCGCAAATATCATGGTCTGCTCGTTGTTCCCGTGCCCGAACTTGATGACGAAAATCATGTATTGCTGTCATCATTCGACTGTACGGTAATTCAGCATGGTGCAGAGTTCAATCTCGGACTCCACAAGTATCAGGGAAACAATTTCAGCCCGAAAGGTCACAAGTACATCCGTGAGTTTACTTGTGACGTAGTGCCTACCACACTCTACCGTGTCGGTGGCGTAGTATTAAAACGAGAGACGATATTCCAGACTTACGAGGATCGTATCTTGATTCGCTATACGTTGGAGGATGCCCATTCAGCTACCACGTTGCGTTTCCGTCCGTTCCTTGCTTTCCGTTCGGTTCGTCAGTTTACGCATGAGAATTCGACTGCAAGTCGTGAGTATCATGAAGTGGACAATGGTATTAAGACATGTATGTATGCCGGCTACCCCGACCTCTACATGCAGTTTAATAAGAAGAACGAATTCGTGTTCCAGCCCGACTGGTATCGCGGTGTGGAGTATCCCAAGGAGCAAGAGCGTGGTTATGCCTCTAACGAGGACCTTTATGTGCCAGGCTATTTCGAAGTATCGATTAAGAAGGGCGAAAGCATCGTCTTTGCCGCTTCTACCAAGGAGATCAAGAGCAACAGTCTGAAGGCTCTATTCCAGAAGGAAATGGACTTGCGTCTGCCTCGTGATAATTTCTATAACTGTCTTTTGGCAGCAGCCCACCAGTTCCATTTCCGCGATCGTCGCAGCGGCAGTTCTCCGGAACATCTTGACGACAGCGACGACCGTTATCTGTTGGCTGGTTATCCCTGGTTCAAGGCGCGTGCCCGTGATACGTTTATTGCACTGCCAGGTTTGACACTTGCCATCGGTGAACAGGACTATTTCGAACACGTGATGAAGACGTCAGAGAAGGGACTCCGTGAGTTTATGGAGGGTAAGCCTCTCAGCGTGAAGATTTACGAGATTGAGCATCCGGACGTGCCCCTGTGGGCTGTCTGGGCTATCCAGCAGTATGCCAAGGACGCCGGTCTTGAGAAAGGCTATAAGATGTATGGCAAACTGGTGAAAGATATTGTTGACTATATAATAAAAGGTGGCAACCCCAATATGCGCCTCGACGAGAACGGTCTGTTGTTTGCAGACGGACGCGATAAGGCTATCACATGGATGAACTCTACAGCCAACGGTCACCCTGTAGTGCCCCGTTCCGGCTATATCGTTGAGTTCAATGCCCTGTGGTATAATGCCTTGAAGTTCTGCGCTTCGCTGGAAGAAGAGTTCGGCAACAAGAAATATGCTGCCAAACTGGAACAGCTGGCTGAGCTCTGCAAGACCTCGTTCGTTGACACCTTCCTGAATGAATACGGTTATCTGCTCGACTATGTAGATGGCAACATGATGGATTGGAGTGTTCGTCCGAACATGATCTTTGCAGTAGCCCTCGACTACTCTCCGTTGTCGCAGGAACAGAAGAAGAGCGTGCTCGACATCTGTACCCGTGAGTTGCTCACACCGAAGGGACTGCGCTCGCTGTCGCCTAAGAGCGGAGGCTACAACCCCATGTATGTAGGACCGCAGGCACAGCGCGACTATGCTTACCATCAGGGTACTGCATGGCCTTGGCTGGGTGGATTCTATATGGAGGCCTGTCTGAAGATTTACAAGCGCACCCGCCTGAGCTTCGTGGAGCGCCAGATGGTGGGCTATGAGGATGAAATCAACTATCACGCACTGGGAACTATCAGCGAACTGTTCGACGGTAACCCGCCATTCCACGGACGTGGTGCTATGGCGTTTGCCATGAATGTCGCTGAAATCCTGCGTACGTTGAAACTGTTGGAGAAATATTCATATCAAAAGTAAAATAGGAGGAGAAGACGATGAAAGTGTTAATGTTTGGATGGGAGTATCCTCCTCACGTATTCGGCGGACTTGCTACCGCTAACTATGGTATCTCTCAGGGTTTGCATGCCCAGGGCGATATGGACATCACGCTCTGCCTGCCGAAACCTTTTGGTGATGAAGAGCGAAATGCTTGTAACATCGTGGCTATGAATGCTGTGCCCATCGCATGGCGTGACGTCAGCTACGACTATGTGCGCGACCGTGTGGGTAACATCATGGATCCCGACTTGTATTTCAGATTGCGCGACCATATCTATGCCGACTTCAACTATATGCACGTCAACGATCTGGGTGCTATGGAGTTTGCCGGCGGTTATCCAGGCAATCTGCATGAGGAAATCAACAACTACTCGATTATCGCCGGTGTGGTAGCCCGTAGCTTTGATTTCGACATCATCCATGCTCACGACTGGTTGACTTATCCTGCCGGTATTCATGCCAAGCAGGTAAGTGGCAAGCCACTGTGTATCCACGTGCATGCCACCGACTTCGACCGTTCGCGTGGTAAGGTGAACCCAACGGTTTACTCGATTGAGAAGAACGGTATGGATTGGGCCGACTGCATCATGTGTGTATCGGAACTGACACGTCAGACCGTTATCCATCAGTATCATCAGGATCCACGCAAGTGTTTCACCGTACACAATGCTGTTTATCCATTGCCAGATGAGTATCAGGCCATTCCTCGTCCTGACCATACGGGTAAGGACAAGGTGGTAACCTTCTTGGGTCGTATCACGATGCAGAAGGGACCTGAGTATTTCGTTGAGGCTGCCAATATGGTAATCCGCCGTACGCGCAATGTCCGCTTCTGTATGGCAGGTTCAGGCGATATGATGGATGCCATGATTCGTCTGGCTGCTGAACGCGGTATTGCCGACCGTTTCCACTTCCCGGGCTTTATGCGAGGCAAGCAGGTTTATGAGTGCTTGAAGGACAGTGATGTCTATGTGATGCCTTCGGTATCAGAGCCTTTCGGTATCTCGCCGTTGGAGGCTATGCAGTGCGGCACACCTTCCATCATCTCCAAGCAGTCGGGATGTGCTGAGATTCTCCATAACTGTATCAAGGTTGACTATTGGGATATTCACGCACTGGCCGACGCCATTTACTCCATCTGTGCCAACGACTCTCTCTTCCAGTATCTCAAGGAGGAAGGTAAGAAAGAGGTTGACCAGATTACGTGGGAGAAAGTCGGAGCATGGATTGCAACGCTCTATAAGCGAACCCTTGGATGGGAACAGTAATTAAATTGATAATTGATAATTGAAAATTGATAATTATGAAAACAATTTGTTTATATTTCGAGATACATCAGATTATTCATCTGAAGCGCTATCGTTTCTTCGATATCGGTACCGATCATTACTATTATGATGATTATGAGAACGAGCGTAGTATCAGTGACATCGCCGAGCGTAGCTATATGCCTGCCCTGAATGCCATCAGCGACATGATTCGCGATAATGGCAAGGACTTCAAGGTGGCTTTCTCGCTGTCGGGTGTAGGTATCGAGCAGTTGGAAATGCATGCACCACAGGTGCTGGAGAAGTTACAGGAACTGAACAACACCGGTTGTGTCGAGTTCCTGGCTGAGCCTTATTCTCACGGCTTGTCATCACTGGCCAACGAAGAGACCTTCGCTATGGACGTGAAGAAACAGTGCAAGAAGATTGTGGAATACTTCGGCAAGAAACCTACTGTGCTCCGCAACTCGTCTCTTATCTATAGCGATGATATCGGTGGTCAGGTGGCTGCTATGGGCTTCAAGGGTATGCTGACCGAAGGTGCCAAGCACGTACTGGGTTGGAAGTCGCCTCACTATGTTTACAACTGTAACATTGCTCCCAACCTGAAGCTGTTGCTCCGTGATGTCGTGCTCAGTGACGATATCTCTCTGCGTTTCAACAACAGCGACTGGGATGGCTATCCCTTGTTTGCCGATTCTTATATCGACCGCATTGCCCGCTTCCCGGAAGAGGAACAGATTATCAATATCTTCATGGAGTTGTCGGCACTGGGTATTGCCCAGCCATTGAGCTCTAATATCCTCGACTTCCTGAAGGCTCTGCCTGCATGTGCTAAGGCTAAGGGCATCACCTTCTCTACACCTACTGAGATTTGCATGAAGGTGAAGAGTGTCGGCAGTCTCGACGTACCCGACACACTGTCGTGGGTTGACGAGGAGCGCGACGTATCGTGCTGGTTGGGAAATGCCATGCAGCGTGAGGCTTTCAACAAGCTGTATAGCGTAGCCGATCGTGTACGTATTGCCAACGATCCACGTATCAATCAGGACTGGGATTATCTGCAGGCCAGCAACAACTTCCGCTTTATGACCACCAAGGCTTCTAACGTAGGTCTCGACCGTGGCATCTATAGCGGTCCGTTCGATGCGTTCACCAACTATATGAATATCCTTGGCGACTTCATCAACAGAGTAAATGCCCTGTATCCACCTGAGATTGACAATGAGGAGTTGAACGCTCTGCTGACTACCATCCGTAATCAGGGTGACGAGATTGAGTTTAAGGATGAGGAGATTACCCGTCTGAAAGCTCGTCTGGCCCAGTACGAGGGAACAGAGGAGGAGAAGCCTGCTGCCAAGAAGGCTCCAGCCAAGAAACCTGCTGCTAAGAAGCCAGCTGCCAAGAAGGCTGCCCCAAAGGCTGAAGCTCCTGTAGCAGAAGAGAAGAAATGATGTGATGTCATTATAGAAAGAAGAAATCCTCTCCGCAGTGTTGGAGAGGATTTCTTTTTGTGTCTTATTGGATAGTCACGTTAAACTTCTTGAGGTCGTTATCGGCACTTGACGAGCCTACCATCAGTTCATACGTACCGGGGACAACACGCATGGTGTTCGTCTTTACATCCCAACCCTCAAAGCGCTCGCGTGGGAAGTCAATCTCTATCGTCGTGCTTTGTCCAGCCTTCAGGGTAACACGCTGGTAGGCACGCAACGTCTTCAGCGGTCCTTCCTTATCGGCAGTGTTACGCATATAAACCTGTACCACTTCCGTGCCTTCCTGCTTGCCGGTATTCTTCACCTTCACGCGTACCTTATTATTAATATACTGAGGGTTGCTAATGTCGAAGGTGGTATAGCTCAGTCCGTAACCGAAGGGGTAGAGTGGGGTGCCCTTGAAGTAACGGTAGGTGCGGTTCGCCATGCGATAGTCGAGGAAATCGGGCAGGTCCTTCTCGCTCTTATAGAAAGTAATAGGCAGTTTGCCACTGGGGTTACATTTCCCGAAAAGCACCTCTGCCACAGCCTGACCGCCACTCTCTCCACCATACCAAGCCTGTAGGATGGCATCGGCAATAGTATCTTCCGGAGTCAGGGCGATGGCTGAGCCCGAGCAGTTGACGTAGATGATGCGCTTGCCAGCCTTCTTCAGTTCGGCAAGCCACTCACGCTGTACCTGAGGCAGTTCGATACTGGTGCGATCGCCACCCTTGAAACCCGGTTCGCTGACCTTCATCTCCTCGCCTTCCAGACGGGGCGAGATGCCACCGACGAAGATGACGATGTCGGCATCCTTGAGTGGTGACTGTGAATCAGTAAAGGGTGAGAGGGCTGCAGGTGAGTGATCAACCATATTGATGTCGAACTGCAACATAGCATGACCTGTATATTGGATATACACCAGTTGCAGGGGATAGCTCTTGCCTGCCTCTACCTTGTAGTTCAGATGGGCATCACGCACACCGTGTCCGTTGGTGCGGTTGAGCAGTGTGTCACCATTGAACACCAACATCGTGTAGTCGTCGTTGAGAATGTCGAAAGTCACCTCACCATCCTGTTGCGGACGGAACACACCTTCATAACGTGCCGTGAAGTGCTCAAGGTTGACACCTGGTGCAAAAGCCGTATTGCCGCCATTGTCCAGATGGAGTGGCTCCGTGAGACGAATGGCCATGGCAGGCAGTCCCTCCATGCGGTCGTTGTTCCAGTAGTTAGCCTGTAGTCCGGGACGTCCGTCATCAGTGACTATCTGATTGAACATACTGACGGGCACCTCTTTTCTGGTCCATGTGCATCCCTGTATGAACGGCACGTTAGGCAGATACTTCCGGATGCCCTGCAGGATGGTTGTTGTCTGGGTGGGCTGTCCGTTGTAGTTGCCCCACATCATGGTAGAATCGTTGGCATTAGGTCCCATCACGACGATTTTAGGTTTGATGTTTGATGTTTGATGTCTGAGGGGTAGTATGCCGTTGTTCTTCAGCAGCACAATACTTTGGCGAGCCGCATCGAGGGCTATCTGCTTGTGCTCCTTGCTGGCAACGACACTCATAGGTATCTTGGTCCATTCCACCATCTCGTCGGGGTCGAAGTCGCCCAGCTCGAAACGTCCTATCAGCAGACGGCGAAGTGAGGTGTTCAGCTGCTGTTCTGATATCTTTCCCGACTTCACAGCCTCTGGCAGTGACTTATACACACTACCACACTCTACATCGGTACCTGCAATGACGGCTCGTGCTGAGGCTTCTTCATCCGTCTTCACGAAATTGTGGCGACCGGGCTTGTAGAAATCGTCAATAGCACCGCAGTCACTCGTCACAATACCTTGGAATCCCCATTCGTCGCGCAGGATATGCTGCAGATAGCGCGTGTTGCCACAACAGGGTTCACCGTCAATGGCTTGGTAGGCACACATCACCTCCTTGACCTGGGCTTCCTGTACCAGAGCCTTGAAGGCTGGCAGATAGGTTTCCCATAGGTCGCGCTCGGGCAGACTTTCTATATTGAACTCATGGCGGTTCCATTCCGGTCCGCTGTGTACGGCATAGTGCTTGGCACAGGCAAAGAGCTTCTTGTATTTGCTTGAGCTACTAGATTTGCTTGAATACTCCTGCCCCTGTAAACCGTTCACCACAGCCACACCCATGCGGCTGGTCAGATAGGGGTCTTCGCCATACGTTTCCTGTCCGCGTCCCCAGCGTGGGTCACGGAAGATATTGATGTTAGGTGTCCAGAACGATAAGCCTCTGTAGCGTATGAGTTCGTTCTTCCGTCGGGCCTCTGTGTTTTTGGCACGAGCCTCGTCGCTGGCAGCAGAGAATGCCTGATACACCAGATGGTCGTTGAAGGTTGCTGCCATACCCATCGTGATGGGGAATACGGTAGCAATGCCATTGCGCCCGATGCCGTGCAAAGCCTCGTTCCACCAATGGAACTCAGGGATGCCCAGACGGGGTATGGCTGGCGATACATCCATCATCAGTTTTGCCTTCTCCTCTAAGGTCAGTCGTCCTAAGAGGTCATCGGCACGCTGTTCCGCACTCAGTTGCGGATTCTGGTAGGGCAACATCTGTGCGTTAGCTGTCGCGCATAGTCCTGATAAAAGGACAGTCAGTAGTTTTTGTTTGATTCTCATGTTGTTATTATAGGTGTTTGTTAAAGAAATCAAGTACTCGCTTCTGTGCTTTCTTGTCACAGCTGTGTGGAATGTCCCAGAGTTCAGTCTCCAGTTTGTCGTCAGCCCCCTGACTCTTCCATGTGGCGTGCATGATGCTGAAAGCCTTCTCGACTCCTGCTACCGGGAAAAGTTTGTCTTGCGAGCCGTTGATGAAGAGCATGGGCTTCGGACAGGCAATGCTGGCGATATGCGGATAGTCAAGCCAACGGCGCAGGCCAGGGAGACAATTGGCAAACCCACCGTTCTCCGTCCGTTTATACTTGAAGGTCAGCTGCTCATCGGTGGTTACCATCCAACACACGGCAGCACCCACCTTGATGCGGTCGGAGAGGGCAGCGAGCATCCAGGTGCGGTAGGCTCCCATCGACCATCCCGTGCAACCTATTCGTTGGGCATCCACCTCAGGCATGGAGGCGAGATAATCCGTTCCGGCAATATCGTCGTAGGTCATATAGGCTGACAGGTCGATGCCATACATCATCATGTTGCCCGATATCATGTCATACAGGTTACGTTTCATTCCTTCTTTCAGTCCGCGTTCTCCCCACATCGGTGCATCAGCCGAGAACACCACGTAGCCATGTTGTGCCAAGTAGTCGCCGAAGAACTGTCCTCCATACCCTTTCACCCATTCCTCTGCATCTTTGATGACGGTGGAATCCTCGCAGGCCAGTGGGCGGATGCATTTTTCTTTGCCGATAAAGAAGTGGCCTCCGTGGTCGTGCAGCATGTTGACAGCAGGGAAAGGTCCTTTGCCATTGGGAATCAGCACGTAGGCAGGCACCGTATAATACTTAGAGAGTCGTATCTCTATCTTGCGAGCCTTGTAACCGTCGCGTTGTTCTTCATAGATGACCTTCGCCTCGTAGCCGTTAGCAGGTGCAGGCGGAGGTGTCAGCATACAGTCGAACACCTTCTGGCGCGCAGCTTCTCGCCACTTGCCGAAGTCTTTGATATCGCTATTGCCCCATGCCAGCGGATAGGTCAGGTCGGCAATCAGCGAATCAGCGTAGGCAGGCAGATTGCGCACAAACTCATACCGCTCCCTGTTTTGGGCAGAACTGCTGATGGTGATACCGCAGATAAAGCAAGTCAGTAAGATGATTTTCCTCATATTCTATTTGATAGCTGTTAACTTGACACGTGTGAATTGCACGTCTTCCTTATTCGTTGAATAGCCGACATATAGCCAGCCGTTATGAATCATAGCCTTCGGGTAGTTATAGCCTAACGTCTTATATTTCCCCTCGTAACGTCGAGGAGGCAGATTGTCGGCTTTGCCGCTTCGCAACAGGTAGCCTCTGTCAAAACAGCGTCCGTCATTACTCAGCAACAGCACAAGAGGGTGACGCTGTTTGCCGTTGACGGGACAGCACACCATAAACGCAGTGCCGTCTGCCAAGTTGCCAGCACACTGTTTGGTACGGGCATCTGGAATGTTAGTCACTTGCGGTTTGGTCCATGTTTCACCGCTGTCATGACTAAAGGAAACCAACTTTCGGAAACTGCTGCTCTGGTCGCGGAATATCATAGCAATGGTGCCATCGGCTTGCACAAACTGACTGGGTTCCAACTCGCGTGACTGATTGCCCCGATCGACGCCCTCGAAATGGCCTTTCACCCATCCCGATCTGCCGGATCGGTCGTCTGTAAATGCCGGTTTGACATGCAGGCCCGGTTGGAAGTGTATGGCACCGACGAGTCGTCCGTCTTTCAGCCGATAGGGATCCTGTTCCAAAACCCCCGTCATCTCACTTCCGTCAGCCATCTTGACGGGTTGAGGCTTGCTCCATTGTTTACCATTGGTAGTATATATAAAATAGGTGTTGCCTCCTCGCGGCTCCAGTCCCTTCTGCCACGTGTCGATGAAGGCAATGAGAGTGTCGCCATTTACCAGCCATCCGCCTGAGGTGTAATATGCCTGCCGGTTAGCTTTGGCGAGTGGGCGAGGGGAGCACCATGTCTTTCCCTCATCCTCGCTGATGCTATAGGCCACCCAAGTGTCGTCGCTGTCCTCGTCCTTCGGAGAACTCTGCCACATACAGAAGAGTTTCCCCTTGAAAGCCGTCATCACCACACCGTTGGCATAGTGGTCAGTACCCTCAGTTGCCGAAAAGACAGTGATAGTCTCAGTATCTTTGGCATAAGAAAGCCCCAGCGTCTCCGTCAGTGTGCTGTCCAGCACCCCCTCAGCGAGCCGGATATCCTCATTGTCAGCTTGTACAGCCACACAAAGGAGGAAAGATAATAGAAGTATCATTGTTCTCATCGCTACAAAGATACAAACTTCTTTCTATTTCCGCAAATATTTAGGGCAAAAACCCATATACTCTAACTCGTAAACGTTTACGATGCAAAAAGTCTTAGAATTATTTGGGGATTTCATTAATTTTATCTAATTTTGCAACGTAAACTATGTGTGTCCTCTTGCAAGGAGGTGGGCATTGAAAGAGAAACTGCCTATTATATATAATAAGGTGGAACTAATCGAAAACAGAATCAAATATAATATTTATTAATTTTTAAAACTACTAATTTATGTCTGTTAAAATGAAGAGTATGCGAATTGCGCTTACACTTGCTTTCCTGCTAATAGTAGGTAGTTTGTCGGCGCAGACCGTACAGGTCAACGTGAAAGATGCGACAGGCGAAGCAGTTATTGGAGCCAGCGTTATCGAACAGGGTACGCAGAATGGCGGTGTGACTGACTTCGACGGTAATTTCACAATCAAGTTAACGGCCGGAAAGCCAATCGTGATCTCATACATTGGTATGAAGACTCAGACGATTAATGCTGGCGGCAAGTCATCCCTTAATGTTGTGTTGGAGGAAGATGCAACCACACTGAACGACGTGGTAGTTATCGGTTATGGTTCCGTTCGTAAGAAGGACTTGACCGGTTCTGTTGCTACAGTCAACAGCGATGCTCTTGTAGCTGTTCCTGTAGCTAATGCTACAGAGGCCCTGACTGGTAAGATGGCTGGTGTTCAGATTACGACAACTGAGGGTTCTCCCGATGCAGAGATGAGAATCCGTGTTCGTGGTGGTGGTTCTATCACAGGCGACAACTCTCCTTTGTTCATTGTTGATGGATTCCCTGTAGAGAGTATCAGTGATATCCCTGCTACTGATATCGAGGACATCACCGTTCTGAAAGATGCTTCTTCAACCGCTATCTATGGTAGCCGTGGTGCTAATGGTGTTATCCTGGTTACTACGAAGAGTGGTAAAGAGGGAAAAGTTAAGGTTAGCTACAATGTTTACTACAGCTGGAAGAAGATTGCCAAGACTTTGGATGTTCTTTCTGCTTCTGACTATGCAAAATGGCAGTATGAATTGGCTCAGTTGAAGAATGCAGAGTCAGTTAAAAATTACGAAAAGTATTTTGGCTCTTATGAAGATCTTGATATGTATGAGGGTATTCCTACAAACGACTGGCAGGACATCACTTTCGGTCGCACAGGTCACACCTTCAACCATAACATCAATATCAATGGTGGTTCTGAGACTATCAAGTATGCTTTCAGCTATGCTCACATGAATGATAAGGCTATCATGGAAGGTTCTTCGTTCAAGCGCGATAACTTCAGCTTGAAACTGAACACCAAGCCAAGCAAGAAGACCACATTAGACTTCCAAGCTCGTTATGCAATCACAAATATTCGTGGTGGTGGTGCTAATGATGCAACATCTTCTTACGATTCAGATAAGCGCTTGAAGTATTCAGTTATTTATACACCAATTCCAATCGCTAATCTTGATCCAGATGCAGGTACAGACGATGATTTAGGAAACCTTTATCATCCATTGACATCTATTTATGACAACGATAGAAAGCAAACTCGTAAGAATTTGAACTTGGCAGGATCATTCGGTTGGGAGGTTTATAAGAACCTGAAACTGAAGACGGAATTTGGTTATGATGATTACAGAAACTTCGATCAGCGTTATTGGGGTCTTACAACCTATTATATTAAAAACGTACCATCTAGTGCAAATCAGGGTATGCCTGCTATTCAGCTAAAGGATATTGATCGTCATCGTTTCCGCAATACCAATACTATTAGCTTTGATTTTAAGGATATATTCGGGAAAGACAGCGATCATTCTCTGAACGCTATGGTAGGTCATGAATATGTTATTACCAAGCAGAGAACTAACACTGATATTTCTCATGGCTTCCCTGTGAACTATAATTCATCGCAGGCTTGGAGTTTGACAAACCAAGGTTCACCATATCAGATAGAAGATTATTTCTCACCCGATGACAAACTGTTGTCTTGGTTTGGTCGTGTAAACTACAACTACAAGGACAAGTATCTGCTTAGCGCTACGTTCCGTGCCGATGCATCTTCTAAGTTTAAGGCCAGCAATCGTTGGGGCTATTTCCCCTCAGTAGCTTTGGCATGGCGTATTTCTTCTGAGCCTTTCATGAAGGGTACTGAGAAGTGGCTCGACGACTTGAAACTCCGTTTCAGTTATGGTACAGCAGGTAACAATAATATTCCTTCAGGACAATTGGCTCAGGTGTATGAGATTAAGACCACCTCTTGGATTAATGGTATTGAGAACTATTGGGCTCCATCCAAATATATGTCTAATCCAGATTTGAAGTGGGAGACTACAATTACTCGTAACCTCGGACTCGATTTTACTCTTTTTGGAGGTAAGTTAACTGGTACATTAGAAGGTTATATCAATACTACAAAGGATTTGCTTATTGAATTCCCAGTAGCAGGTACAGGTTATGACTATCAGTATCGTAACATGGGTAAGACTGAGAATAAGGGTTTCGAGGCTTCATTTACGTACCATATTGTAAACAAGAAAGACTGGGGTATTGATGTCAATGCTAATATTGGTTTCAATAAGACAAAAATCAAGGATCTTGGAAATATGGATGACTTCGGTGCAGAGAGTTACTGGGCATCTTCTGAGATTGGTAAGGATTATTGGATTTCTGTAGGAGGAGCCGTTGGTGAGATGTATGGATATCAAGCAGATGGCCGCTATGAAGTTGATGACTTTGACGGTTATGATGCTGTTAAGAAGAAATGGAACCTCAAAGAAGGTGTAGCTGATGTTGGCTCTGTTGTTGGAACACCAAGACCTGGTACAATGAAACTTAAAGACCAACTTACAGTTGATACAGATGGTGATGGTATTATGGATGCAGGTGATGGTAAAATCGATGAGCACGACCGAGTAAAAATTGGTAATTCCAATCCTAAGGCAACTGGTGGTTTTGGAATCAATGCACGCGCATATGGATTTGACTTAAGTGCTAATTTCAACTTTAGTATTGGAAACGACATCTACAATGCTAATAAAATTGAATTTAGTACTACAGGAAAATACCAGTATCGTAACATGATTTCGGATATGGCCGATGGTAAGCGTTGGACAAACCTCAATGCAGATGGTACAATCTGCAACGATCCTGATCAGCTGAGAGCATTGAATGCAACAACATCTATGTTCTCTCCGTATACTGACCGTATGGTATTCTCTGATTGGGCTGTTGAAAATGGTTCTTTCCTTCGTCTGAATACTCTGACTTTGGGTTATTCTTTGCCTGAGTCGCTGATTAAGCGCATTCACTTGAGTAGCTTGCGTTTCTATGTAACAGCTTATAATGTATTCTGCATCACTAAATACTCTGGATATGATCCAGAAGTATCAACTATGCGCAGAACTAACTTGACTCCAGGTGTAGACTACTCTGCATATCCTAAGAGCCGTCAATTCGTGATTGGTTTGAACTTGAATTTCTAAAATGAAGGAGGACTATAAAATGAAGAATTATATTAAATTATCAATATTAGCATTCTCACTTGTCGGTGTAACGGCTTGTGACATGGATTCTCCAAACCAGTCGGCATTGGAGCCAGAAGTGATTGGATTCACTGAGAAACTTGCAGAGTCGGCTATTATGAGTATTCACCAGTCTTTCGGTGAAACTAACTCTTATCGTGGACGTTTTACTCCTTATTATGGTCTTAACACTGATGTCGAGATTATTAATGGCTTGGCAGCATCAAAGACTCCTGATGGAGGTAAGTTGGATTTGTGTGCTTATGCTGCAACCCCAAACAACTCTCAGATGAATACTGAAAATAATGCATATGCTAAGTTCTACGAAGGAATAGAACGTGCCAATATGGTTATCAAGGCTATTAATGAGAGTGGAGACCCTGAAAATCGTCCAGAGATGGCATCTCTGTTAGGAGAAGCTATGACACTTCGTGCAGTTATTTATCTAGATTTGATAAAAGGATGGGGAGACGTGCCTTATCGATTTGATCCAGTCGATGATAAGAAAATGTATTTGCCTCGTACAGATCGTGACACTATCTATAAGCGTTTGTTGGCCGATCTTGACTATGCTAAGAATGTAGTTGCCTGGCCAAACGGAGATGATAAGACAAAATCTGTTGAGCGTATTAATCGTGCTTTTGTTAAGGGACTGCGTGCTCGTATTGCCCTTTATGCTGGTGGATACAGCTATCGCTCAGACAAGACAGTTCGTCTCAGCAAAGACCCAGATTTAGCTCCAGAGAAAATGTATCAGATTGCAGCAGAAGAATGTCAGGACGTGATTGACAACTGCACATCTTTGAGTAGCCTTGCATATATTGACAATTTCAAAGCTCTCTGCCAGGATGATGTAACTGCAGGTAAAGAATCACTGTGGGAGATTCCTTTCTCTGACGGACGTGGTCGTGTGTTATATACTTTTGGTGTAAAGCACTTAGCTAAAGACCAATATACTGGTCAGGCTCAAGGTGGTGTAAATGGTCCTCTCCCAAGTTTGTTCTATGACTTTGATGTTGATGATGTTCGCCGTAACATTACGTGTGTCCCCTACGAATGGAGTAGTGATACCAAGTCTCAGCAATCACTTCGTGCTGTTAACAAATGGTGTTTCGGTAAACTGCGTTATGAGTGGATGAATCGTAGAGTTACATCAACCAACGATGATGGTGTCAATTTCCAGTATATGCGTTTGGCTGACATCTACATGATGGCTGCTGAGGCTTATAATGAGTTGGGCGATATTAACAAAGCTTGGACTTGCTTAGAACCAGTTTTGTCTCGTGCTCTCCCAGCTGCAAAGGTTAATGCTTTGAAGACAAAATATACTGCAAGTCACGATGCATTCTTTGATGGTATCGTGGAACAGCGTGGCTTTGAATTTGCAGGTGAAATGCTTCGTAAAGCAGACTTGATTCGATGGAATCTGATTGATGAAAAAATGGCCGAAGCTAAGCAGAAGATGACTGATTTAGCACTTCGCGAGGGTGACTACGCAGATCTTCCCGAAAATCTGTATACCAAAATATATGAAAAAGATATGGAAATTCCTGAAAATGCTATTCTTTTTGAGAACACGATTCAAATTTGGGATACAGAAAAAAACAAATGGGTTCCAAAACCAGGAGAACTATTGGTTATTTATGGTTTGAATCATGGAGATACAGATGAAGCAGGAAAAGCCTTAGATGGTTTTGAAAAGACAAGCTGGTTAGGTGCTTCAACAAAAGATGGAGTTACAACTTATAAGATTACTGATGATTTCATTAATGGTCTCTATGTTAATCAGCCCAGCTCTCATGCAATTTGGCCTATCTGGCAAACCTTCTGCGATAAGAGTAATGGACAGTTGGATAACAGCTGGCTTGGTTTCTAAATAAACTAATTAAAATTGAAAAAAGACAATTATGAATAAGATATCAAAATTCCTGATTGGGCTATTCGTTATTGGTGTTACTGCTTCATGCAGTAGCCCAATGGACGAGATAACAGAGTTGGGCATAAACCGTAACTTTGCCCCTGTTGCCCTGACTGCGAAGGTTGTCAATAAGACCAATGTCAAATTGGAATGGAACAAGTCTGACGCAGAAAGTTATACTATCGAAGTCTTTTATGAGGATCCTGACTTTACTGGTTCCCCGATTATGACCATCTCAGGACTTACCAATGCTGACATTCCATTTACTGTTGAAGGATTGGAAGGTGAAACGGAATATTTCTTCCGTGTGAAAGCTGTTGGTGGAAAACATTCTGATTCAAAGTGGAGCACCATATCTGCAACAACAGATACAGAGCAGATATTCTATCCTGTTGACGAAGAGAATGACGTAACAGAAAGTACTATTACTGTACGTTGGCCTGCTGGTGCAACAGCTACAGCCATTGTTGTAACTCCTGGTGATAAGGAATTCCCAGTTACTGCAGATGCTATTGC
>JAEEGG010011130.1_pt1 | contig 19698 bp, 21 predicted proteins | sample 9134161 | NCBI WGS metagenome assembly JAEEGG01 (sample SAMN16246543, study PRJNA631951) | gut metagenome | biome: gut microbiome; feature: rumen; material: CR-attached | host: Bos | place: Iran: Karaj | collected 2018-10 | reverse complement strand
CTCCGCCCGTATGCCGCTGAAACAGCTAACCGTGATAAGATACTGATTTATGAGAGAAAGAGCTAGAGATAAAGGCCGACTGGAAGACATTGTTGAGTACTCTAATAATGTGACGAATTTTATCAGTGGCCACACTTTTGAGACATTTGTTGCCGATAAACGCACATACTATTCTGTGATGAAGAATGTGGAGGTGGTGGGAGAAGCGGCCTATATGTTGAGTAAGGCTTTCAAAAAGGCGCATCCTGAAACTCCGTGGAAAATAGTTCAGGGCATGCGTCACGTATTAGTGCACGATTATGCTGGCATTGACTCCAAAGAGTTGTTTAATACCGCCGTCAACGGTATCCCCGAACTACGCGAACAGGTGGCGAAGTACCTCGCAGAAACGGACTGGGAAGCATGGGCGTCCGCTCCTGACGATTTTGAAGACTCCGTTGATGAAAGTGTTGCGAAAGTCGCCCGCAGTATGAAAGTCAAAGGTTATGCCGTTGTCGACATTGCTGAAATTACGGGTTTGACGGAGGAGGAGATTAAGGGATTGTAGAAATACGGCAAATGTTGTATTGTTGTACATTATAAAAGTACATTTAGAACGAAGTGAGGGAGAATTTTTATGAGTCTAACTACAACTTTGACCAAAGCATGGCTTACCAGATCGTTTAACCCCTTTTTGTTTCTAAACGAATATGATGATTTTCTGCCATTTGAGGAGTGTGAACACCTAGGACTTTACGTCCATATTCCATTTTGCAAGATCATCTGCACTTTTTGTCCCTATTGCAAAACGGTTTACCACAAAGAGCAATGCGACAGGTATATTGATGCGCTAATCAAGGAAATACATAAAGTTGGCGGTCAATATGAAAGCAAAAAAGAAACAACCAGCTTGTATTTCGGTGGAGGGACGCCCGCTTTAATCGCAGATAGGATTGAAGAAATCATAGTGGCGATTAACGAGCATTTTATCATCACAGAGGGAATTGGCGTAGAGTTGCATCCTGACGATGTGACTGTTGAGACACTAGAGAAGCTGAAAGACGCAGGCGTTACCAAAATCAGTGTCGGAATCCAGTCGTTTTCAGAGAAATACCAAAGCATATTGGGTAGAAAGAGTGTTGATCCTAATTCATTAAAGGTGGTCTTGGATGCCGTGGTATTCGAAACCGTTTCCATGGATTTTATATTCGCCCTGCCCGAGCAGACCTACGAAGACATCAAATTTGACGTGGACACTGCTTTTATGAGCGGAGCCAATCTCGTGGCAATTTATCCGTTTATCGATTTCTCCTTCACCAAAAGCAAAGTGAAATCGATGCCAAAGAAGCAAAAAAAAGAACTTTTGAATCAGATCACGACCTACTTTCATCAGAAAGGGTATCATCGCAGTTCCATATGGACTTTCTCAAACAAAAAGGAAGCCAGGTATTCGTCTATGACAAGAGACAACTTCCTCGGTTTTGGATGTTCCGCCACGACCTTGCTTAAGGAGCAATTCAAGATTAATACTTTTTCAGTGGATGAATATTGCAAGAGAATTAATGATGATGAGTTGCCTACCTCTTTGACCATCAAGTTCTCGCAAAGACAACGGATGGTGTATTATCTTTTCTGGACCCTTTACAGCATGCAGCTGGATGAAAAGAAGTTCGAACAGTTTTTTGGCGTTTCGCTGAAGAAGATGTATGGTTTTGAATTCTGGTTAGCGCAGAAACTCGGCTTCCTTACCAAGGATAACGGAATATACACTATGACCCCGAAAGGAGCATTTTACTACCACTACTATGAGCAGTTCTATACGCTTTCATATATAGATAAAATGTGGGGAATCATGCGAAAGGAAGCGTTTCCGGAATGTATTGAGCTTTAGCCGTGTCTGTAGGTCTAATCTGCGAACATTTCCAAAAAAAACATTTTCCGTCAACGACTTTCCCGTATCGCGTTCTGCATGTAAAGGAATTTTTGTACCTTTGCACTCGGAAAAGAATAAAAGAGAATAAAGAAGAATAAAAGAGAATAAAGGAAAGTAAAAGCAGTCATACCTACCTGTCGGAATACCTTTTGAACAAAACTCAAAAATAGTTGTTTTCACCACTCTTATGAGCCATATAAACGACTTCACCCACATCATCGTCCGCGACGCCACGGAGAACAACCTCAAGCACGTCAACGTCAGGATTCCCAAAGGGAAAATCACCGTGGTGACGGGCGTGTCAGGGTCGGGAAAGTCGTCGCTGGTGCTGGACACCATCGCGGCCAAGTCGCGGCGCGAGCTCAACGACACATTCCCCTCCTTCACGCAGCAGTACCTGCCCAAGTACGGGCGGCCGCACGTGGGCGACATCCAGAACCTGCCCATCGCCATCGTCATCGAACAGCGCAAGCCCGCCTCCAACTCCCGCTCCACCGTCGGCACCTACACCGACATCTACGCCCTGCTGCGTCTGCTCTTCTCGCGCATCGGGCAACCCTTCGTGGGCCACTCCGACGCCTTCTCGTTCAACCACCCCTCGGGCAGCTGTCCGCGCTGCGGCGGACTGGGCGAGATCCGCGAGCTGGACATTCACAAGCTGGTGGATTTCGACAAGTCGCTCAACGACGAGGACACCATCCACTACATCGCCTTCGGCAAGGGCGGCTGGCGCTGGATACGCTACGCCCACAGCGGCCTCTTCGACCTCGACAAGAAGATCAAGGACTACTCGCCCGAGGAGCTCGACCTCTTCCTCAACTCGCCGCAGATTAAGCTGAAGAACCCGCCTTCCAATTGGCCCAAAACCGCTAAGTACGAAGGCCTCATCCCCCGGATGTACCGCAGCATCATCAACTCGGAGGAGGGACTGCTCCACGCCTCCGTGCTCAACCCGATGCTGACGATGGGCACCTGTCCCGACTGCAGTGGCACGCGTCTCAACGAGAAGATACGCTCCTGCAAGATCGGCGGCCGCAATATCGCCGAGGTGACCGCGATGAGCATCAGCGACTGCCGCCAATGGATGGAAACCATCGACAATCCGCTGGCGGAGGACATCAAGCGAGCCACCATCGAGCGGTTGTCGGCGTTGGAGGAGATCGGACTCGGCTACCTCACCCTTGACCGCGCCATCGGCACCCTCTCCGGCGGCGAGGCCCAGCGTTGCAAGATCGCCAAATACATCAACTCTCCCCTATCCGACGTGATGTACATCCTCGACGAACCCAGTGTGGGGCTCCACAACCACGACATTCTGCTGATGCAGAAGTCGGTGCTGAAGCTCAAAAACCACGGCAACACGGTCATCCTCGTGGAGCATCACAAAGAAATCATCAAAATCGCCGACCACATCATCGATATGGGACCCGGTGCAGGGATGAAGGGCGGAGAGATCGTCTTTGAGGGCACATACGAGGAACTGTTGCACAGCCAGACGCTTACGGGCACGATGCTGAGCGCGACGAGTGCCATCAAAGAGCAGGTGCGCACGCCCAAGGATTTCTTCCTGTTGGAGAACGCCCATCTGCACAACCTGAAGAATGTTTCCGTCAAGCTGCCGTTGGGCGTGATGTGCGGCATCGCGGGCGTGGCGGGCTCGGGCAAGAGTTCGCTGATGGAATGTTTCCGGAAGGCCTATCCGCATCCCGAACACATCGTCTATATCAGCCAGAAGAGCATCGGCATCAGTCTGCGCAGCACCCCGGCCACCTATTTGGACGTGGCCGACGACGTCCGCAAGCTCTTCGCCAAGACCAACAAGACCAAAGCCGATCTCTTCTCCTTCAACGGCAAGGGCAGCTGTCCCGTCTGCCAGGGCAAGGGCGTCATCGTCAACGACATGGCTTTCATGGATGCCATCGAGACCACCTGCGAGGCCTGCGGCGGACTCCGCTACTCGCCGGAAGTGCTCTCCTACAAGGTGAACGGCCTCAATATCGCCGAGGTGATGGACCTCACCGCCAACAAAGCCGCCGAGCTGTTTGCCGGAAGTGTGATTGCCGAGAAACTGGAACCGTTGCGCAAGGTCGGTTTGGGGTATCTGCATCTGAACCAGTCACTCTCCACCCTCTCCGGCGGCGAGCTGCAGCGCATCAAACTGGCCTCTTACCTGAACGCCTCACTCATCCCAAATCATTCATCCCGAGCCGCTCACCTCAAATCACCAATCACTAATCACCAATCACTAATTTTCATCATGGACGAGCCCTCCGACGGTCTCCACGCGGGCGACATCCGCCGCATCCTCAACCTCTTCGACACGATGGTAGAGGCGGGCAACACCATCTTCCTCATCGAGCACAACATCGAGATGCTGAAGTCCTGCGACTGGCTCATCGAGCTCGGTCCCGGCGGCGGCGCGATGGGCGGAGACATCATCTTCGAGGGAACGCCCAAGGCGATGGCGGAGGATAAGGGGTCTGTCACGGGGCCGTATCTGCGGGTTAATTAGAATATAGAGACGTTGCGTGTAACGTCTCAGCATTCTAAGGTATCCGTTTGTATTTGTAATTTATGTATTTTTGTAAGTTCAAAGGAGAGAAAGATTATGGAGCTGAAAAAAAAACAAACCAGAAGAGTATCTTTTTTGAAGAAGTTATCCTTCAAATTAATAGACCTTGAAGAATATCTTTTTATCATTACCATCACCTGCTGCCTGTTGACAGCGTGTGGCACACGTAGCAACTGTGACTACGACCATCCTGAGCCAACCTACATGGATACGGTTGCGGGTATATCCTTGCAAAACATCCATTCAATCAGTTTTCATGTCGCACCCCTGTCGTGCGGATGGGTTGTATCGTTTGCGAATGGTGAAATAGGGTTTGCCTCTTACGACAAAATCAAGCGTTGGCGGTTTCGAGACCGCACAGACACCATTGATGCATACCCTTTGACCGGCCAAAGCAGCGCATTTCTTGATCGTTATGGTATTGCAGAATACCAGTTGGCTCAAATAATGGACTTTTGTAGAAACAATCACATACCTCTCCTTTGTGGTCCAACCGTTCTTCGATGGGAAAAAGAATATGCCTCTGCCATCTATGAATACAGTGATGACACCCTGCACGAAGAGCTATTGCTTTTTGGCACTATATGCGATTCGATACGTTTCAAATATAACATAGAGACAAAAGAATACTGTACAGGCAAATCCGGTTATGCCCATCTGTATGACTGTACTTCATCTTATTTGGAGTACCTCCAGGATGAGGGCTTCCGTGTAACCATTCGTTTTTCAGCAGACACTCTCCAATGCCTAAGTGTCTGTAGCGGCAGCGAATCCGACAATCTTCACAACCCCTATCTTAACTCTCTTCAACCTATGGCGAAGAAATAACAATGACTTTATTGGAGGCTAATCTGAGATTCAGCATTACATACTTTCGGGCTAAATCTCAACAAAAAATCGAGTTGTAGCCCGAAAGTCTGTATTTTTATTTTGTTGTGATTTGATGTTTTTCATCCAAAGACATCGAAAAACTAGTACTTTTGCCGTTCGAATTCATAGAGTGAAATGAGCACGCAAAAAACTGAACTTATCCGCACCTCGCAGAGCTGGGACGGCGCGGAACTGCCTGATTACCTGCAAGGGAAACCCGAATTAGTGGTCATGAAATACGTCTTTCCCGTCGGAGAGAAACTGGACTGGCACCACCATCCTGTGATGAACTACGGGGTGTTAGTGGAAGGCGAACTGACCATCATCGCCCAGGACGGGACGGAAAAGGTCGTACACAAGGGGGAAGCCGTCGTTGAGATGGTCGGAACCGTCCACCACGGAGAGAACCGCGGCACCGTGCCGGCCGTCCTATACATGTTCTATGTCTCGCAGGAAGGCTTGCCGCTGTCCGTACCGCACCCGGAGATGGGAGAGTAGGGATTTAGAAATTATGTGTACTTTTGCAAAGCAAAAATAAAATGTTGTACTAAATAATTTAGCAATATGAAACGGAATTATTCCAAACGATGCAGTGTGGCGTTAATCGCAGCCATCTATGTTATTGCTGGAGTGGCTGGTGTGGTTTTGTTTAATTGTCTGACTAATAGTTCTATGCAACCTCTTTGGGCTCTGCTGATGGCGGACGTGCTGGCAACTGTTGTGGTATGGTTGTTCGGCTTGCTATACGAGAATGTGTCGGTTTACGATCCGTATTGGAGCGTTTTCCCGCCAGTGGCCTTCCTGATGTGGGCCTTTTACACACATACGTGGTCATTGCCGGTCATTCTGTTGTTGATTGCCTCGTGGTATTGGAGTTGGCGGCTCACGCGCAATTGGATACTCACCTTCAAGGGTATAGCTTACGAAGACTGGCGCTATACCAAATACCGGAGTCTGCATCCTGCCTTGTTCCACATTATCAACTTCTTCGGCCTGAACATGGTGCCCACATTGGTGGTCTTTGTGGCCATGTTACCTGGATTGAATCTGTTTGAATGGGGATTTGGCTTAAAAGATGTATATGGTCTGTGTTGCGAAGGGAACTACAGCCTTCTTGTCACGACCCTTTACTTGTGCTTTGGTTTCGTGGTATGCCTCACCGCCGCCACCATCCAACTGATTGCTGACAAACAGATCCATGATTTCCGGGCGGCCAACCCCGGCCAATACTGCAATGTGGGACTATGGAAACGCGGACGGCATCCCAATTATTTTGGCGAGATTCTGTTCTGGTGGGGCATCTGGTTCATGTACCTTGCGCTTGGCGGTTTTGACTGGTATGTTTGTGGCCCGATAGCCATGACGGCACTTTTCCTCGGCATCAGTATTCCGCTAATGGAAAAGCGCCAGTTGCAGAACAAACCTGGTTACGCCGAATACAGGAAACAGACAAGGCTGTTTATTTAAGTGTATGATTGTGTGAGCTTCAATTAATGCTTTATTTTTGTCTATATAATGAACAAAGTCTAAATCATTGTGGTTAACAAAAATATTACCGTTTTACAGTAAAAAACATTTTGTCCAATCATTCTCCGTTATTACTGTACAGAGGGCTTTCGTGGCTTTTCCTTTGGCCTCTGTTTCCCAATTATTATCGAAAAATCGTATTTTTGCAGCCTAAAATAATAAAAATGAAAAAACTAACCTTTATCCTCGTCGCGTGCTGCTTCATACTCAACGCGTGCGCACAGTCGCCCAAAGGCACTGAAAACCAAAACAATCCACAAACAAATCAGAAAGAGATGAAAAAGACTTTGATCGTTTATTTCTCGGCCACGGGAACCACCAAAGCGGCCGCCCAGAAACTGGCCAAAGAGTTCAACGCCGACCTTTATGAGATCACGCCTGAACAGCCCTACACCGCCGCCGACCTCGACTGGCGCGACAAATCCTCCCGCTCCACATTAGAGATGAAAGACAAAAGCTCGCGTCCCGCCATTAAGGGGAAATGCGAGAATATCGCCGATTACGACACTGTGTGGATTGGCTTCCCGGTGTGGTGGTACACTGCCCCTACCATCGTCAACACTTTCATCGAGGCCCACGACTTGAGCGGCAAGGTGCTCAACGTGTTCGCCACCAGTGGTGGCAGTGGTGTGGAAGGCTCCGCCAGCGACCTCAAGAAGGCCTACCCGCAGTACAATTGGGGCGAAAGTAGGCTGATGAATCGCTAAAGTTCCTTCTGTTGGTGACCATGTCGGTTTCGCCATTTCCTTTCCCATCGCCATCGTCGGCGTTCTCGCTGGCTCGGATGTGATGATTATGCAATAAATCAAATCGCTCTGAAAGCGGCCACCGGGGTGGTGACTGTGCCGGCGACCAATCTGCTGAAACATTCCGACGTGGTTGTGTCTAATGAAAAGATAAACAATAGAATAACAGATATTATGAAGAAAATAATGGTTATTGACGGCGGTCCGCGTCGTAATATGAACACTGCCGCCATGTTGGAATCCTTCGCCAACGGTGCCAAAGAGGGTGGGGCAGAAGTGAAACTTGTCCGCCTCTATGACATGGACTACAAGGGATGCATGTCGTGCATGGCCTGCAAACTCAAAGATAAGGCCTCGAACATCTGCAAATTCAAGGATGCCTTGACCCCTGTTTTGGAGGAGATTGCCGAGGCCGACGGTCTGGTGCTCGGCTCCCCGATCTATTTCGGCGACGTGACCGGACAGATGCGCACCTTCTTAGAGCGGTTGGCTTTCCCGTGGCTCTCCTACAACGACTACAGCATGACGGCACCGAAACGGATGCCTGTGGTGCTGTTAGAAACCATGAACGGCACACCCGCCCGCAACAACAGCAACGGTTACGGCTCGATGGAGCATTGCATCTCCGCTGCACTCGGCAACCCCGAACGGTTGGTAGCCTACAACACCTACCAGGTGAAGAGCTACGACCGCTACGAACTGGCTGGCTTCTCCGAAGAGGCCAAGCGGAAATACCGCGAGGAACATTGGGAGGAGGACCTGCAGAAGGCCTTCGATGCGGGGAAACGGATGGCGGAGAAGTAACCGCTTTCGAACATCAGGATCACGCAAGGGTTTTTACGACTCTTGCTTTTTTTTGAAAAAAATCAAAAATATCGCACACGATATAAATATTTTTTTGTATTTTTGCATCGTGAACGATATAAATATGCAAGTAATGGAATACGAGCAACTTAAGCTAAATAATCAACTCTGTTTTCGCCTCTATACGGCGGCGAGGCTGACCGTGGGCGCGTATCACCCGTACCTCAACCCGTTAGGCATCACCTATCCGCAGTACCTCGTGCTGCTTGTGTTGTGGGAGCAGGACAAGCAGCCGGTATGCGACATCGCCAAGCGGCTGATGCTCGACACGAACACCGTCACGCCGTTGCTGCAGCGCATGGCGAAGTCAGGGCTGCTTCAGCGCACAAAAGGAAAAACGGACACGCGCCAGCGTATCGTGTCGTTGACCGAAAAAGGCACGGCCCTGCGCGAGCAGGCAAAGCACATCCCCGAATGCCTGAGCGCGAACATTTTGGAGAAAATGGGCTCTGTGGAGGAGTTGGCGACGATGGCGCCCGCCCTCGACAAACTCATCGAAGGATTGAGTGAACGCTAAATGGTTAAAAGATCCAAATCACAAGTTCCAAGTTTCAAGTCACAGATTATTCAAATAAGTATAAATAATTGTATCACTTAAAAAAAAACAAAACAATGGCTACTATTTATGATTTCAAGGCCCAGAACAACAAGGGCACAGAGGTGGACATGGCGCAATATAGCGGCAATGTTCTCTTGATTGTCAACACCGCTTCCAAATGCGGTTTCACCCCGCAATACGACGGTCTGGAAGCGCTATACAAAAAATATAAAGACCAAGGTCTTGTGATTCTCGGTTTCCCGTGCGATCAGTTTGCCAACCAGGAACCCGGCTCCGACGCGGAGATTGCGGAATTCTGCCGCCTCAACCACGGTGTCACCTTCCCGCTGATGAAAAAAATTGATGTCAACGGCAAGGAAGCACACCCGATCTATGAATATCTTAAGTCGGTGGCCCCGAACGAGGAGTACAAAGGATTGAAGGCCAAAGCTTCGGCGGCTCTGTTCAAAACCATCAGTAAGAGCGTGGAGAAGGACAGCGACATCAAGTGGAATTTCACCAAATTCCTCGTTTCAAAAGATGGTGCCGTCATCAAGCGTTTCCCGCCCACCACAACGCCCGAAGAGATGGAGGCAGACATTGAATCTATGTTGAAATAGAAAGGAAAATTATGGCACATGCTTGTGAAAACTGCAAGATTCGCGCACACTACGACGCGAAACCGAAGTCTCTGATGGGGCGTTTCTGGCGCTGGCATATCAACTTCTGTCCGGGTTGGAAGAATTACTTCACCTCGCTGTCACCTGAAAAGCAGGCCGAGTTGCGGGAGAAGTACCAATTCACCAAGATCTATGAACACTGACAAGATTCTGCCCGTCAACCGGGAGCACCTGCTGCTGATGCAGGTTTTATGCTGGCTTGGTCCCGGCATCAAAATCTTTACAACCGGTGTGAAGGCCATGGCGGAGGTCTCGGCGTGCCATTCCGGACGCGTATGGTGGTTGGTTTTGATTGCCGTAACTGTTGCCGGTGCTTTCTCGTTGATGTTCAATAACTTCGTCAAGCGATACACCCGGCGCATCCTCGACTTTCCCGAACGGAAGAAGTCGCTGTTCGCCTTTTTCGACCTGCACGGCTATATCCTCATATTCTTCATGATGGGATTGGGCATCAGTCTGAAATTCATCCCCGGAATGCCAGCGGAGTTCTTTGCCGGATTCTATCCGGGCCTCGGTGCCGCCCTCGCAATAGCGGGACTAAGGTACTTTGTCAGTTGGATTAAGGCGGTGCGTTAGGATTTGCCGTTGGAGCGGCGCATCGGATTGGTCTATCCTGGCTACTGATTCAACGCGTCGCGGGCGCCAAAGCCCGTTGCGGTGACAACTGCATTCCGTGCCTTGCCTGTGTCCACTTCTGCTCGCAACAGCCCGTGGAACTTAATCGTAAACCCATGCCCAAAGCGCACCAGTTTTACCATCCGCAAATGACGGCAAAAAGACTAAAAAATGGCTTGTATCATTTGCAATAAAAATGTACATTTGCACCCGATGTTTAACCTTTGCGGAAAATACGATAAATTACTGATACCCATTATGTTGGGTTTGTTTTTTGCTGCATTTGTCATGGATGATTATTCGGATGGACAGCGAATGTCAAAAGGTTTATTAACAGAATATTCTTTAGAAATAGATGTCGATGAAGAAGACTGTGAAGGAGACAATTTTACCGGAGAATCTGGTTTAGGGCTTCTAATTCCAGCAGTACAAGAGGTTAAATGTGTGTTCACCACTGCCAAAGAGTTTCGCTCTTGTACACCATCGGCCAAGCAATTCAGGGGATTGGTGCGCCGTTATGCACCGAATCCTGCTTCAATCTATACAGAGTTTTTCCACAATGGCATAGACTTCTTTCGGGTTTATGCCATTTTTTATTTTGATAATCAAATATTTAAACAATGAACTTTACCAGTGTTTTAATTGCAATCCTGACGCTCACAGCGGGTATTGGTGTTTTTCTCGTGGCTTGCCAAATGATGAGCAGCAACCTCGAAGCGGTCTCTTCCAAACGACTGAAACAACTGTTTTCAAAAACAGGTAAAAACAAATGGATTGGCGTGGGCATCGGTACAATCGGCACAGCCGCTATTCAGAGTAGCGGTGCCGTTACGGTGATGGTCATCGGTTTCGTGAATGTAGGCATTCTTTCACTGGCACAAGCTGCCACCATCATTTACGGCGCCAATATTGGAACCACGGTCACAGCGCAGCTAGTAGCCTTGGGCATGTTCGGCTCAAACAGCATCTCCACCACCATCATTTTCGCGGCATTTGCCGGAATCGGGGCCTTCCTCAGCCTGTTTGCCAAGAACCATACGATTAAACAGGTAGGTGGCATTCTGACGGGATTCGGATTGTTGTTCGTAGGTCTTTCGATGATGGCGGATGCCATGGACGATTTTGCCAGATTGGAGGAAGTCAAAAACTTCCTTGCGAGTATCAACAATGCTGTGGTGCTCGTATTGGTCGGCGCGCTGCTTACCGCCATCATTCAGTCATCGTCGGTGCTGACCTCCATTGCTATCACCATGGTTGTTGCGGGGCTGGTCACGCTGGATCAGGGCATATATCTGACGATGGGAAGCAACATCGGTTCGTGCGTGGTGGCGATGATTGCCGGTCTCACCAGTGGCACCGCCGCCAAACGAACCGCAACGATACATCTCATATTCAACGTGATGGGTGTTGTCATCTTTCTGTTGATAGCCCTGCTGCTACGTGTGCTTACTGGCGGAGCATGGAACTTTGGAAGTATCTTTGAGAAGATATTCCCTGCGGCGCCCCAATTGCAATTGGCCATGTTCCACACGGTGTTCAATATTTGCACCATGTTGGTAGCCATGCCGTTGACCAACATATTGGTGAACCTGGCTTGCCGCATCGTGAAAGATGTTCCGGAAGAAAAAAACGACGAGCCCCAATTACGATTCCTCAACGAGCAAATGCTCCGTACGCCAGTGGTTGCCATCCGCCAATTAAAGGCCGAAATCGAGAATATGGCTGAATTGGCATTGCAAAATTTCCAAAGGTCAATACACATTGTCACCACGTTGGATTATAATGAAATAAAAACTTTTAGAGAAACCGAAATTCTATTAAACTATCTGAACAAGGAACTGGTGAACTACACAGTAAAACTTTCCGGCAAGCGACTCAACAGTTTCGACCAACGTTATCTCACCTCCGTGATTCGCACTGTGAGCGACCTTGAGCGCATTGGCGACTATGCGGAAAACATCGTCGAATATGCAGATGCACTCAAAGAACAGAACGCCACTTTCTCGAAAGATGCCGTTGCGGAAATCCGGAAGATGGAGCAGATGATTCTCGGTTTGTACAAAGAGACCATGCAAGCATATCACAAACTTGACCTACAAGCCCTTGAACGAGCAAACCAGATTGAGGATCAGATAGATGACTATACGGAAAAAATGGAGCAACATCATATTGAGCGACTGGTGCGGGGAGTGTGCACACCTTCTGTTGGTGCAGAATACCTCTCCTTGGCACAAAACTCCGAGCGTGTGGCCGACCACCTCATCAATGTGGGCAAAACAATCCGGGATTTAGTGTAAAAAGAGCATTTTGGGGTTTTGTCATTACCATAACATTAAATGTTGAACTACACTTGGCATCTTTGTCCCAAAAAGCGTATTTTTGTTTTTTTTTTTAACACAAGATTATGAAACACCTTGATTATTTACTTGCAATTCTTGCTATGATGCTGTGTGTGGGCTGTTTAGGTCAGAATACAGCAGACAAGAACCCTCCCAAAAGCATATACGATCTCACCGTCAAGGACATCACAGGTCATGATGTATCGCTGAAAAATTATGAAGGAAAGGTGCTGCTCATCGTTAATGTGGCCAGCAAGTGCGGACTGACCCCACAGTACGAGGGACTGGAAGCCCTTTATCAGAAATACAAGGACCAAGGGCTGGAAATTCTGGCTTTTCCCTGCAACCAGTTTCTGGAACAGGAGCCGGGCACCAATGAGGAAATATTGGAATTTTGCTCCGTCAACTACAATGTCACCTTTCCGCTGTTCGACAAAATCGATGTGAACGGTAAGGAGGAGAGCCCGCTCTATACGTTTCTGAAATCCAAAGCTCCGTTCAAAGGTTATCCGGAGGGATACGAGAAGTTTGCCGAACAACTCACTATGATTCATCAGAAAACCGGTAGTGGATTCGAGAAAGGCGACGCTATCAAGTGGAATTTCGGCAAGTTCTTGGTCTCCAAAGACGGCAAGACCATCTTGCGTTATGAGCCGATGGTTGCTCCGGCGGATTTGAAAACGGATATTGAAAAAATGTTAAGGTAATACGCTATGATCCTCTACTTTTCGGGCACGGGCAACAGCTTGGCCATCAGCCGCCAGTTGGCGGAAAGACTCAACGAAACGGTGATGCCGCTCAGCCAGGCGGTGCATCAGGATTTGTCGCAGGAGCGGCGCATCGGGCTGGTCTATCCCAGCTACTGGTTCAACGCGCCGCGGGCGGTGACCGAGTTGCTGCCGCGACTGCAGTTGCCCAAGGAAGCGTACGTCTTCATCGTTATCCCTTGCGGCGCGCAGGCCGGCAACGCCATCCATACGGTTCAGAAACTACTGGCTGACAAGGGGGTGCAGTTAGCGTACAGTCAAAAGATCCGCGTGCCCGACAACAGCGCCGTCGGCTTCGGGCGCGACCCCAACCAACAGGTCTGGAAGTTCGAGAAGTACGCCGAACGGTTGGAACGTATCACCGAGGAGATTGCCGCCGGAACGCATAGTCTGCATTACGCGTGGTGGGGACCCATAGGTGCCTTGTGCGCCCGTCCCGGTATGCAACACCGAACGCTGCCAATGCTCACGCCCGCCGTCAACGCTGACCTGTGCGTGGGTTGCGGCATCTGCGCTGACGTGTGCCCGCAAGGCAACATCGCCCTCACGGACAGCAAAGCCCATTGCGGCAGCAACTGCACACAATGTCTTGCCTGTGTCCACTTTTGTCCGCAACAAGCCGTGGAACTCAACCGCAAGCCCACGCCCAAAGCGCACCAGTACCACCACCCGAAAATATCGGTGGGGGATATGAAAAAGAATACACCTTTGCAATCTTGAAAAAAATTATAGAATATGACCTTGCAAGAAGCCATCGTTGCCCGTCACAGTGTGCGGCAATACATTGAAAAGCCCATTGAGGCGGAGAAAGTCCAACAATTGCAAACCCTCATCGACGAGTGCAACCGCGAGGGCGGATTGCACATACAGTTAGTGACAGAGGAGCCGAACGCCTTTGCCGGCGGGATGGCCAAGTACGGCAAGTTCCGCGGCGTGCGCAACTACATCGCTATGATCTGCAAGAAAGGCGACGATGTGAAACTCGGCTACCACGGCGAGCAGGTGATCCTGTTGGCGCAAACGCTCGGGCTGAACACCTGCTGGGTGGGACTCTCCTTCCGCAAACAGCCCGACCAGTACAAGGTGGACGACGGCGAGACGCTCATCTGCGTGGTGTCGCTCGGTTACGGTGCCAACCAAGGGGTGCAGCACCCGCAGAAACGGACTCTCGCCGACGTGACTGACGACCAGCGCACCGCCGACCACGGGAAGCCCTTCCCCGAGTGGTTCGGGCATGGTGTGGAGGCCGCATTATTGGCACCCACGGCCGTGAACCAGCAGAAGTTCGTGTTTGTCCTGCACGATGGCAACCGTGTGGAGGCCAAGGCGAAGTTCTCCCTCATCGGCTATGCCAAACTCGACCTCGGCATCGCCAAATGCCATTTCGAGATCGGCGCGGGGAAAGGGAGTTTTGAGTGGTTATAGCATTTGGTCGCATCTCTTCGAGATGCGACCTGCAGTGCGTGCGTGACACCTCTCCGAGGCATCACCACACGATTGACAAACAATTTGTATATTGAAAAAAAATGAGGTGAGGTTAAGGCTGTTCATCGGAAAAAAGTGTATCTTTGCATTTTGGGATAAGGAAAAACTAATACTTGTTATGAGCAAATATGAGATTCCATTTTTAACAGCTGCCGTGCAGGCTTTCGGACAACGTTTCGCGATGCCCCGACAAGCAGCGTTCAACTACCTGCACAAGCACAAAGGACTATCCTTCCTGATTGAGTTTTACGATGTGGAACATCTTCAGTCGATGGATGAAACTATAGACGATCTACTCATTATTTGCCAACAAAACGGAGGTTTGCTTGCATGAAACTATACCACGGTACAAATACTGACATTGAGGTGATAGACCTCTCCCGAGGCTTGCGACACAAAGACTTCGGCAAAGGATTCTATGCAACACCAGACAGAACAACTGCTGTACGTATGGCCCAAAAACGAGCTCGACTTTTTGGAGGGGAAGCTACGTTGATAACCTACGAATTTGACGAAACGACATTGCCATCAGATTTGAAGATAAAACGATTTCCTGAAAAAGCTACTGTAGAGTGGCTTTTGTTTGTGGATGCAAATCGTGATAGAAAGAACACATCGTCCATTCACGATTACGACATCGTTATTGGCCCGATTGCTAATGATGGTGTTGTGCTGCAACTGACCAATTATCGTGAAGGTATTTATTCTCCCGAACAGGCCGCATTGTTGTTACAAGACAAATATCTTGACCAGCAATATTACTTTGGAACAGACAGAGCTCTGTGTTTCCTCCATAAAATAAATGTTGAAACCGTATGATTCAGCCAAATCATCACCAAATAGCGACATATCTTACCGACTACGCCTTGAGCGAGTTGGTGAAATATGTGATGGAGGACACTGGGAGCAGTATTGAGCAGGCAATGGAGAAGGTCTATAATTCCCCATTGATGGATATCTTGCAGGATGAGGAAGGCGAGTTGTATGTGCAAAGCCCAGCGTATCTGTATGAGCTGATGAATATCCAGATGACATCAAAATATAAGGATATTTGGTTTGGTTGTCTTCATGTTAAAACTCGTTCAAGAAATAATGAATTATTGGGTGATGTGGAAGGCGCATACGCCCAAACAATTGCAAAAGCCCATAACAAAGATGTATTTGTTTCTTTACTTAAAGAATACACTTTAAATTATGATCTCGAGTATGTCGAATTAGAAGACATATCCACTTTGCAATACCGTTTGTGGAACCAACTGCCAATTTCCGAAGCGTTACTTGAAGAAGCGAAATCTTTACAAGATTACGGACATATTCGTTTCAGCACATTCCACACTTATTAATATTCCATTAACCGAACAAAGGAAAGATAGTCATGAAGAAAACTATACCCTTTGGGTGCCAAACTTCGAGATAGAATCGCACATTTACTCTTTGGGGATTTAGCAAAATCGACAAACAATATTAAGGCCTCTTAAAAATGTGTAAACAGTAACCCTGAATTCATTATGAAAGATATGAGTAATCAACCCGATCGCAGTACACAGATTATCCGCACCAGTTGGATCGGCATCGCCGCCAACGTGCTTTTGGCGGCTTTCAAGGCCGGTGTCGGCATTGTGGCCAGCAGTGTGGCCATCGTGATGGACGCCGTCAACAACCTCAGCGACGCGCTCTCGAGCGTCATCACCATCGTGGGCACGAAGCTCTCGCAGCGTCCCGCCGACCGCAAGCATCCCTTCGGCTTCGGGCGCATCGAGTATTTCAGCGCCATCATCATCGCCGTCATCGTGCTCTCGGCGGGTATCACTTCGCTCATCGAGTCGGTGAAGAAGATCTTCCACCCCACGGAGCCGTGCTACACGACGGTGACGCTCGTGGTCATCGTGGTGGCCATCGCGGTGAAGATCGTGTTGGGGCTGTTTGTGAAACGCAAGGGCACGCAGCTGAAGAGCGACGCGCTGATTGCCTCCGGCTCCGATGCGCTGTTCGATGCCATCATCACGTTGGCAACCCTCGTGTCGGCAGGCATCATGCTGCTGTGGAACGTCTCCATCGACGGCTATCTCGGCGCGCTTATCTCATTGGTTATCATCAAGGCCGGTATCGAGATGCTCGCCTCGCCCGTCAACGAGCTGTTGGGCACCAGCATCCCGGCGGAGCTCACCTCCCAGATCAAGCAGGAAGTCAGCGAGTTCGAGGGCGTTCACGGGGTGTATGACCTCATCCTCCACAACTACGGTCCCGAAGTGAAAATCGGCTCGCTGCACATCAGCGTCTATGACACGATGTCGGCACACGACATCCACGGGCTCACGCGCAAGATCTCCACGCAGATGTTCATGCGGCACGGCATCATTATGACCGTCGGCGTTTATGCCATCGCCACCGGCGGGAACCGGATGTCCGAGTTGCAGACGCAGGTGATACAGACGTTGTCCGCCCACCAAGAGATTGTGCAGGTACACGGCTTCTACTATTCGGAGCGCGACAAGATGCTCTCCGTCGATGTGGTCCCCGACATCTCCGTCCACGATGACGCCGCCCTCATCGCGCAGCTCACCGCCGAGATACAGCCCTTGGTGCCGGGGATGGATGTAGTGGTCGTGGTGGACCATAATTACAGCGAATGAGGGGGCGGTAGTTCCGTGCGCAACAATTTTTTTACCTTTGCCACCCAAAATTAAAGAAACAATGATCGACCAAATCATCGAATACAACAGAACCTTCGTGGCGCAGAAAGGTTACGAGACGCACCCGCTCGTGCTGAAGGACATCGTGGTACGCGGGTTCATCATCGACTCGGAAACGGGGGTACTGGAGGAGATTGAGGGATAATGCTGACCGTCCGCCATATCCGCCACTGGTACGAGCCGAAGCTGCCGCATGCCGTCTTCATCAACGGGTTTTTCGCCGGGATGATGAGGGACCACGACCTGCAAATAGAAGCGCCGCCCGGAACATACAGCCTTAAAGTGCAGTTCGGCGGTCCGCTGCGTTTGGGGAAAAGTGGCAAGAGCATCGACCTGTCACTGTCATCCACCGCGCAGGTGGAGATTCCGCAAAACGGAGAGGTCCTCTGTACGTTCCACGATCGTGAACGACTCTGGAACATCCTGTTCGACATCGACCTCGTGTTATGGGTGGTCTCTTGGTTCGTCACAATGCCCCCGCTCTACAAGATTCTTTCCGATGTTTTCTTCGCGATTTGGCTGGTGCGGTTGGTGGTGATACGGAAGCGGTATTATAAGATAGGTTGTACAAATACCCAATAAATATGAACGCTACAGAGTATATTCAGAAACTTGGCCTTGAGCCCCATCCCGAAGGAGGCTATTTCCGACAACTGTTCGGTAACGACGAAACAGGCGAAAAAGCGGTCTCCACCATCTATTATATGCTGACCGCCAACGATATGTCGGCGTTCCACCGTCTGCACAATATGGTGGAAATCTGGTATTTCCATGCGGGCGAGCCCCTCAATATCTATGTAATTGATCCGGACGGGACACTGGTCGTCCATCAACTTTCAGACCAAAATGAGATGCAGGTGATCATCTATCCGGAACAGTGGTTCGCTGCTGAAATACCGTCCAAGCGCGGTTTTTGTCTTGTCGGGTGCGCCGTCGGCCCGGCCTTCCGCTTCGAGAATTTCGAGTTGGCCAAGAAGGAGGAGTTGCTGAAACTGTACTCTCAGCACGGTGAATTGATTGAGAAAATGTGCAAGGTGTAACCGCAAAATCATCCCTTACGGTCATTCCACCGCCCGTATCCTCACCGTGTCGCGCACATCGCGGTCGAGGTAGTAAATCTCCACCGCCTGGCCATTTCCGAGGGATTCCTTGGAAAAGAGATAGGGTTCCAGCTGCAAATTAAAGGTGTCTGTGACAAAACGCTGGCCGGATGGCGTCATCAGCATCGCTACCATACAATCCTCTTTTTCGCATATGAAGCGGTATATTCGCTGGCCATCGAACTCCACCAAGGCCACCTCTTTGAAATAGGCGGCGGTGTCGGGCACCACGATGGTGTCGCAACGGCCTTCCCAATTGGCTACCAACATTTTGCAATGGTCATCCAATACGGTGAACGGGAGTTTGGCCTCCTGTAATTCTTGATTGTTATACATTTTGTGACCAAACAACAATCTCGCATATTTTATTTTGGGAGCCGGCGGAAAAGACAAGGTTTTCCACAAATTGTCGGTGAAATAACCACATTGCTCGGACTCCCTGCTGCACGCGCAACGGGCCATCACCGGACGGTCGGGAAAGACGGTATGGTAGAGTATCAGCCTGTCCTCCAGGCATATCGGGGCAAGCGGATCCTGGTCCCCGTTGAGCCGCATTCCGATCACCATAGCGGGGTCGTGCAACGGCGGACGCCAGCCGTCATACGGGCACGCCCGAGTGTGATAGCGGAAATGCATCCCTAATATCCGTTCCGTCATCGGATTGCGCTTGTCGTACTCGCCACTGCACACCCCGTTCGCCGCCGAACGGAAGGTCAGACCGCTCCAGAGCACAAAAACGGCGCACATTGCCAAGCCAGCCGCATACCAAAGCCGCACCTTCTTGTTGACGGGATGCACCAGATTGCACCATATCAGCACAAACAGGAACCATTGCGGTATGGGGAGAATGATGTTGTCGGGAAAGGTGAAACAAAACCAATAGAGAAACACGCCCGTGCTGATGCCGCACATCAGGGCATTGGGCTGCCACAACGGCGTGCGCTCCAACCAGGAGAACAGGATAATGTTCAGGAAGCTCAGCACCTGCAC
>JAEEGG010011127.1_pt1 | contig 19699 bp, 16 predicted proteins | sample 9134161 | NCBI WGS metagenome assembly JAEEGG01 (sample SAMN16246543, study PRJNA631951) | gut metagenome | biome: gut microbiome; feature: rumen; material: CR-attached | host: Bos | place: Iran: Karaj | collected 2018-10 | reverse complement strand
GAATCTCCGGCGGGCTCGGGGCTTGCCCAAGCCGGCCGGGAGGCTCTTGGCCGTATGACGTTCTCTCCGGCAGAGAAGGGTGGCAAGGCCGTGCCCTTCTGCGGCATGGAACAACCGTTTGAGGTGAAATTTAGAGATTAGTAGGAAGTAGACGGTAGACAGTAGGAAGTAATTTTTTTAGTAGAGATTAATGTTATGATTTTCGGAAAGTTCCTGAATGTTTTTTATGGATTACAGAAGCGTTCTAAGTTCTGTCTACTTCCTACTTCCTACTTCCTACTTCTGTTTTCCCTTGCCACGTCTGCATTCGCCGCGCAGTCCTCCTACGACTTGATGGAACGTGCGAACGCTCTTTACCGCGAAGGTAAATTCAAGCAGGCCATCACGCTTTACCGCAAGGCGGAATCCCGCGGGGCCGACCCCGTCGCCACCAGTTTCAACATCGCGAATAGCTATTACCAGAGCGGCATGTACCCCGAGGCCGCAGCCTCTTACCGCAAGGCTGTTGATTTTTCGAATGGGGCTTTTTCTCCCGCACTTTTCAACATGGCGAGCGTGTATTTTAGGCTGCGCCAGTATCCCGAATGCGTGGCGGCGTATCACCGCGCGTTGAAACTGGAGCCGGAAAACGTTTCTGGCTGGCTTTACTTAGGCGAAGCCTACAGTAAAACCGGCGACGCGGTCGGCGCGCTCCGCGCCATTGAAAAAGCCTATCAGTTCGACAAGGACGACATCAGCATTGTCTACCAGCTTTCCGAGGCGAACATCGCGCTGAACGATTTTGACCGTGCCGTATCCGTCATCCGCGAGGGCTATGCGGCCCATCCCGACGAAGTTGACTTCCTCGTGTATTTGGGCGATGTCTACCGCCTGAACAAAAAGTACGAAGAAAGCGCCGGCGCCTACCGCGAGGCCCTGGGCGTCCGTCCCGACGATACGGCAACTATGTACAAATTAGCGGATGTGCTTGCCGAAGACAACAAGCCCTTTGTGGCGATGGATGTGCTGAATAATATAGTGAACATCAAACCCGATTTTACCGATGCCGCAATTTTCCTTGGAAACCTCGCTTACGATGCAAAGTTCTATGACCGTGCTGAATCGGCTTATGAACTGGCTGCCAAGCAGGGAAACACAGAATCCGTGTTCGGTTTCAAGAACATGGCTTACGATGCCCATGCCGAAAAGCGCGACGACGAAGCTCTCCGCCTGTTGCGCATAGCACAGAAATATTTCCCGGACGATGTCACCATCCAGGCCGATATTCTGGAATTCGAGAAAGACGAATAGTTTTAAGTTCGTCGCAACATTTTCGCTGCGAAACTTTTAATCCTTCAAGTAGATACTCTGTCCGTCCTTTAATATCAGGATGACAGGCAGTGTTGGGGCGACAAAGACATTGCTCGTCAAGGTTCCCTGCTTCAACAGTTGTCCGTTGATGCTGAATACTCTGTACTGCGAACCCATCATGGTGCTTGCGATACGGTAACGTCTATCGCCAAGTTTGAAAATGTTCGCTTTTGCAATGCCCGGTTTTAAACTTTCTGGCGGATTGACCGAAATCGAATCTGTTTTGGATGTGTCTTTCACGGTGGTATTGGTTACGGACGTATCGGTCGCAGCGGTGTCTGTTGCCGATGTATCAGCCTGAGTCGTGTCGGTCTTTGATGTATCTATGGCCGTCGTCGCCGTAAATTTGAGGTCCGGGCATGTGTTCAGCGTGTCGAGAAGGATGGTGAATTCGCCGGCAACGGCTGCAAGTGCAAGTGGCATGTCGACCATGTCGATGTCCTTCCCGCTGTTTCTTCCTCTCTGCTCGGGCGGGTTGAATTCACAGCCGGCGTAACCGAGATCTTTGCTGTATAATCGCTGGCACAATTCAAATACGTGTGTCACGAGGGAATCTGCCTGTTCGGCTGTACCCTTGAACACGCCCGCCTTCTGCAGGCGCGGGAACTCGTCCTTGTACACGTCTTTGTGCTTCACGGTGAAAAGCGAGTCTACACGTGTATTTTCGTCTGCGGAATAGGTGACGCGTGCGACCTTGACCACCTTCTCGGTGACAATTACAATCATGGTGGAGTCCAGTTCGGACCTGTACACCCATGCTGTATCGGTGCCGGAGGCATTCTGGACAGCGGGTTCACGCTGGCTCATCTTGGAAAGGTCCAGGTAGCTGTCTTCGAACAGGTAGAGCGCTGTTGCCGGGTAACCTAGGTAGGCATCGGTGCTGCCTCCACCGCCTTGATGGTGGGTGACGTTACATTCCCCTGCATATAAGCCTGTAGTGAGGAATCCACTCAACAAAAACGGCACGAATTTCATCTTTTTTGCTCCTTTTCCATAAAATATTAAAAAAATCCCTTTTTTCAAAAGAATTGTTTGTTTGTGACGTTTTTAAGTGCGAAACTTCACTATATAAAGCCAATTTTAAAAAATGTTTTTTCGCTTCATTATAAAATTGACATAATATGACACTAAATTTACGTATCTTTATAGTGTAACCCTTAGAAAGGAGGCCGAAAATGGCTAACGAAATTTTTTACGTCAAACTCGAATCGCCCAAGGCGGTGCGGTTTTTCGCCTTCAGCCGCAGCGAAACGGGTATCCTTGATTATCAGGGGGCTGCCGAGCCTGAATCCGCGGCATTGTCGCAGATGCAGTGCGTCGATGGGAGCGCCTATTTCACGCCTTCGTGGTACTCTTTCTTGCCCACGGGTTTGCAGGCGTCCATCAACGTCTACTTGCCGGGGGATATCAAGAATATGGATGCGGGGCAGTATTCGTTCCTGCTTCATGTCGGTGCCTTGTTGCTTGCTGTCGAAGAACGGGACGGTTTGCTCGTTGCCGAACTCCTGCGCAGGCGTTCCATGGTGTTTGCCCATTTTATCCCGCTGGTCTTGCATATTGTCAAGCCAATCGCTGCCGAGGCTCTTTTCGTGAACCTCTTCGGCGGTTTCCGTGGCGAAGGGGACTTTAAACATAAGTACAAGGCCGGGATCTCTGTTTCTACCGGCGAAGAAGACGTTTCCGCCATCTTGTATGCCGCCGCCTTCAACGATCTCAAACCGCAGCCTGAGAAGGAGACGGTCGAGGAAATGTTTATCCGTTATTTTGCCAATCGGGGTAAGTTCGACTTCACCATCGGAATTGTGGGTGCGACCAACCATCCCTGGCTCGATGGGTTCACGAAACTCGAAAAGGTGTATAACGATGCCGTGGCCTATGGATTTGCGCAGAATCCGGCTCAGGCGGGGGAAAAGTGCCAGGAGGTTCTGACTTCGCTTGCGTGCAAAGTCCAGGCGGAACCCTATAATCCGCACGACCCCAACGCCATCAGTGTAAGCCTCGAAAATCCCGACTTGATTTTTAGGGGAATCCGGGCCAAGAGCAAAGCGGGCTATTTGAGGGCGACGGCTGCGGCGATTCTCCGCAGGGCGATGCCGAACCGGTTTTCGTACGATTCTTGCCTGTGGCGCTTGGGTGCACGGGCGGATTATTTCGAAAATGCCATTGTTTTGCGCTTGAAAGCCTAGTTTTTCGAAGCTCCTCCTCGTTTGGGAGGGGCTTTTTTTGTAAATTGTCCGTGAATTTCCTTATTGGCGACGTTTTTAGGAGGATTCATGGGAAGGAAGAAGTCTTTTGGGACGATAGGGCTCCTGATGACGGCTGTGGCAGCTTTTGTTGCCTGTGGCGACGAGGTAACCGAGGTTAACGAATATTACGCGACGGGGCTAAAGGTCGTTGAATCTAAGCAGAAAATGCCTACCTGCGACAAGACTGTCCTTGGCGATATGCTTTACGTGACCGATTCCAGCGCCGTTTTTTACTGCAACGGGAAAAAATGGGTCAATGTGAAAAGCCGTGACGGCAAGGATGGCGTTGACGGCCAAGACGGTATCGATGGCGAAAAGGGAGCAAAGGGCGATCGTGGTGACGACGGCACGAGCTGTTCCGCACAGACGGTATCGAACAAGACAAAGACCCGCAAGGGAATCGAGGTGCGTTGCGACGATAAGGTCGTGGATACTTTGTGGAGCGCGGACACTCCCAATATGGATCTCGGTTGCAATGCAAAAGTTGTTGTAAGCAAGGACAGCACCGATTATGGAATCGAGATGGAATGTGATGGCTACGTCATCGATACCCTCTGGGGATTCATCCAGTTGCCACAGGATTCCGAAGCTTCCTCCTCAAAGTCGGGCAAGAGCTCTTCTAGCAAAAAGAAGTAGTATGAAAAGGAAATGGTTCGGCATTTCGGCGCTTATTATGCTGCTCCTTCTTGCAGCGTGCAGCGTTAATCGCGGAAATTCCGCCTTGCTTCGAGGGAAACTCGTTGTTCCGGAAGAAGGGACGTATTACAAAAAGCAGCTTGAGGCTATCGAGCGCGACTCCCTCTCGGCCATTCCTTATACGAACTGGCGCCAGTTCCGTACGGCTTTTTTCAAATGCCGCCTTGCAAATCCGTCGAATCTTGGTGTGCCACTCAAGACAACGCTTGAATTGACGAAGACTGCAAACGGCAGTTATGAAGCGGATGCTGCAAAACTTGCGTACGATATCTTGGAACGCGATTATACGAGCATCGCAGCTCATGCGGCCCTGTCGAAGAACCTTTCGATTTATCCGACCGTCCGCGAATTTCATGGGGCGGTCAAGAATGCGCTGGTAAAATCCATTGTCAACAGCGGTGACGGTAAGTCTCCCGAGACGGCTATGTACGTCATCGGCGTTGCCGAGGAATACGAAGCGCTCCAAGAACTCGGATTGACGCAAGAATCCCAGAGGCTGGAACAGAAAAACAATCGCCATTACGATGTGTTCGCTGTCCGTGATTCCACGGGTGAAAAACGGGATGTGTATTTTGCCGTAGATGAGTTCTACGGGATGTTCTACTAGTTCTAGCCTAGCATTGAATTACTTGATTTGCTTGCCTCGGCCGTTTTCCCACTTGAATATCGAGAAGGGGAGCCCGTTGGGGAGGTAGATGGTCTGGATGCCGTCGATGTAGTAAATCTTTTTCCCTTCCGACCGGCTTGTTCCGTGGAATTCGTGCATCATATTTCCACGGTCGTTGTAAATAAAGTAGAATTCTGATTTATTGTACTCGGTAGACAGGTTGCCGTTGTCGTCGAAAAACTTGTACGAAATAGTCTCGCCATTGACCGTGTGCAACTCAAATTCAAGCGAGGTGCCGTTCCGGTAGGATTTGCTCGTGACTTTGTCTAGTCTTGTCCCTGCGGAGTCGCTAATCTCTTGCCAGTACTCGATGTATTTCTGCCCCTTCTCGTTGAAGGATACCACATGGCACTTGCCAGAACACGATGCCTTGTCCACATTGATAATCACGTCGCCTTCGTGGTCTTCCTTGGGTGCCCCGTTCGGGTAAAACGACTGGTAGTGGTGGGCCGCCTTGAAGTCTTTGACGAGTATGTCGCCTTCGTAGCTTTTTTCTTCGGTTATGTTCCCGTTGTTTACGATAAAGTAGTTCGGCCCGGTCTGTACGTGGAAAGTCTGGGTAGGAACCGATTTGTCGTAAGCAATTTCAAAGAAGGTGTAATTGACGGCATTGCGCTTTTCTCCGGCTTTCGTAATCATTCCGTTGCGGGTCTCGGCGAAAGTCTCTGTAGAATCGTTTGCCAGCGAAGCTTGTAATGCTGCCGAAAATCTCTTGAAGACGATGTCCGGCAGTTGCGACTGGAAGGTGTTTATCGTAATGGCGGAACCCTTCAAATAGTCTACAGTAGACGAATCTTTGATGGTGCCGTTTTCGTAGGTGTATTCCTTGCCCGATTTGTGGTTGTCGACAAAGTGGGCCAGTCGGACCAGTTTGCCGTTATCGAATTCCCTTTGTTCCCCGTTGTATTTTTTTTCTTGAACGGCGGTTTCTTGCACGTGGCCGTTTGCCAGGGTGTCCCGTTGGATGAACTTACATTCCCCGCACGGAGTTCCATCGGAAAAGTGAGGAACTTCAGGGGACGGCTGAGATGTGGCGCAAGAGGCGAAAAAAAGCGACAGTAGCAGGAATGTTAACCAGTAGAGCATTTCCTAACCATAGCTTTTTTGGCACAATTTTGTGATTCTGTTATGCGGAAAATAATGGAAGAGCGGCCTCTTTTTACAAGAGGACCGCTCTCATGAGTTGTCTGCAGGAGTATATTGGAAAACAAAAGGTTGATAAATGGACTCTAACAACCTTTTAAGGTGCTTCAAAAATATATTCTTGGAATTATGTTGTCCAATAGATTATATATATTAAATTGATAAGAAATACCTATTGGTTTTTTTTGCGAATGAATAAATTAATTATTATTGTAAATGATGTTTTATGGGTTGATTGAGATATGGAACTAACACACTTGAAATACTTCCTGGAAGTGGCGAAGAACGAACACGTTACCAAGAGTGCCCGCAACTTATGCATTGTCCAGCCGGCACTTACCCAGGCCATCCACAAGCTGGAAGCGGAGCTGGGCGTGGACCTTTTCAAGGTACAGGGGCGTAACATCAAGCTTACAGAGTGCGGGCGATTTTTCTACAAGAGTCTCAAACCGCTCTATGACGATATCGAGGCGTTGCCGGACCGTCTTCGTGCGATGGCGAACGAACTGAACCAGACTGTAAACCTGAATGTGCTTGCGGCATCGTCGCTTGTGACAAACGCCGTGATTAAGTACAAGCAGACAGATCCCGGCTTGAGGATTAACTTGATCCAGAACGAATCAACAACGTTGTACGATGTTTGCGTGAATACCTTCGAAAAGTACCAGCCTGGGCAGAATTCCGATGAGGAAACTTTTGTTTGCTCGGAAAAGATATTCCTTGCCGTGCCAAATACCCCGCAATATAAGCGGAGAAAAAGCATCTCTCTCAACGATTTGAAAGATGAAAATTTTATAGGACTTTATGGCTCAAAGCACTTGAGCACTATCTGTGACGAGTTTTGCTCCCGTGTGGGTTTTAAGACGAACGTTTCGTTTGTAAGCGACAATACGACTGCCGTGAAGGATGCCATTGCTGGTGGTGTCGGTGTAGGTTTCTGGCCGGAATTTTCGTGGGGAAGGATGGACCGGCACAAGGTCCGTCTGTTGGAAATTACCGATGGTGAATTCAAGCGCGACATCGTTATCCGCTTGCGCAAGAATAAACAGAACAATGCGCGTGTTGAACAGTTCTTTGCATTCCTGTGCAACTTTTTGAAAAAAGAAGCTCAAAAGCATAGACAGTTGGCGAAGTAGTTTTTTGAGAGCGTCATGAATATAGACAAGGATTTGTTGCAGGAAATCGTTCGTAAGAGGATTAGAGCTTCGTTGCTGTCGTTCGCGTTGCTTCCGATTCTCTTTTTTGCAATGTTTTTTTCACAGAATTATGCGGGTCGGGAAAGTGCTGCAGAACCGAGACCATCGCACCATGTAGACCTCCAACTGCTTTACTCGTTCCTCGTTCGCGGTGTGGAGGATTCTTCGCTTGGAGCTCCGTTCAAGGCATACCCGATAGATGTGGACGGCCACCATGCGACATTGGTGGAATACCCATTCGGGAGTTCACCACAACGCACGGATTCCACTTCGGCTCCCAAGGGAATCGCATTGTACATACACGGATTCAACGATTACTTCTTCCAGAGAGAAATGGCGGAAAAGATGGATTCTGCAGGGTACGCCTTCTTTGCTGTGGACTTGCATGGGTACGGGCGCTCCATTCGCGAAGGCGAGCCGCGTAGCGACATGCACTTTGCTTCGGAGTTCTTTGCCGAAATCGACTATGCCGTAGAGATGGGATGGCACTTGGTCAAGTCGAATTTGGAGCGCAAGGTTTATGATACAGTGCGCGATTCCTCGAACGAGGTGATTACAAGGGCTATTACGGCGATAAAGCGCCCACCGAGTATATTGGTGGCACATTCGCAGGGTGGTTTGATTGCATCGCTCTACATGGAAGATGGCCGTAGGGACAAGTTTGGTGCGGTTGTCATGAATAGCCCTTTCTTGGAGATGAATTTTGGTTTCCCGATACGCAAAATTGCTTTGCCTTTGATCGCTTCGATTGGCCTTTATTTCCCTGATTATTCGGTGGGTTCCACTGGGAACCCGAACTATGCGAATTCCTTGTACAAGGGAGAAAAGGGCGAGTGGGAATACAATACGGACTGGAAACCTTTCAAGCGCCCAGAAACGTATCTCCATTGGGTGCGTGCGATTCACAAGGCTCAAACCAAGGTGCGCGAAGGCCTCCATATTGCATCCCCTATACTTGTGTTGCATAGCGGTTGCAGCGTGAAGGGCGAAGAATGGGTGGAAGAATATACCCGTTGCGACGGCATTCTTGATGCGCGCCTTATCCGCGACGTTTCGCCGAAATTGGGACCGAAGGTGCAAACGGCCCAAATTGACGGTGCCTTGCACGACGTGTTCCTCTCAAAAAAAGAAGTGCGCGATAATGCTTACGATTTGACATTCCGGTTTATCAATGAATCCCTTGCTGGGTCGCAGGTACACTAGCCCTTTTCTATATTATAGCCAAACGAGGCAAAGCATTATGATTATCGATTTGAATGGCATGGAGACGACTGTCCTCCCGAACTTCAAGGGCGGCGAAAAAGAATTCAAGGCGAAGATGTATTTCGACGGGACGACCCGCATTATGCGCGGTACGCTTGAACAGGGCGCTTCTATCGGGTTCCACAAGCACGAGACCAACAGCGAAATCATGTTCATCTTGAGTGGCGAAGGCAAGGTGCTCTTTGACGATGGCGTGGAATACGTGAAGGCCGGACAGTGCCACTTTTGCCCCAAGGGCCATTCCCACAGCTTGATTAACGAAAGCGCAGAACCGCTCGTGTTCTGTGCCACCGTGCCGGAACTGGGATAGTTGCAAGGCCATGCCGATTCTTACCGCCCAGAACTTGCTCTTGCGTATCGGTGCGAATGCACCGCTGCTCGACAACGTGTCGTTCGACATCGAGGCTGGCGACCGCATTTGCCTGGTCGGCCGCAATGGCGAGGGCAAGAGCACGCTGCTCAAGGTGCTTAGCGGTGAGATGGAGGCCCAGTCGGGCGACATCGTAAAAAAATCCGGGCTCCGGATTTCGCGCATGATTCAGGAAATCCCTGCGCACATCGAAGGGACTGTCCGCGATGTAGTGATGGCTGGAGTGGTTTCTGACAGTGCGCACGACTCCCATGCCGAGGCAATTCTTGGCAAGACGGGTATCGATGCGACCGCCCTGTACGACGACTTGAGCGGTGGACAGAAGCGCCGTGTGCTCTTTGCGCGTGCTGTTGCGCAGGATCCTGATTTGCTCTTGCTAGACGAGCCGACAAACCATTTGGACATTCCCGCTATCCAGTGGCTGGAAGGAATCGTGACGCGATTGAATTGCGCCGTGATGTTTGTAAGCCACGACCGCGCTTTTGTGCGCCGCGTGGCAAGCCGCATCTTTGAACTGGACCGCGGCCGCTTGCGCGGCTGGGATTTCCCTTACGACAAGTTCGTGCAGTTCAGGGACCAGGCACTTGCCGAAGAAGACAAGGCCAATGCGCTTTTCGACAAGCGCCTTGCCGAAGAAGAAGTCTGGATCCGCAAGGGAATCCAGGCGCGGCGGACCCGGAACGAGGGCCGCGTTCGCGCATTGATTAAAATGCGCGAGGAGCGTGCCGCCCGCCGTACCCGCACAGGTAGTGTGAACATGCAGATTACCGAGGCGGAACGCTCCGGGCGCCTGGTGGCTCGCCTCACCGACGTGAATTACTCCTACGACGGCGCCCCCCTCATTAGCCATTTGACGACCGAGGTTTCCCGTGGCGACCGCATTGGCATTGTGGGCCCGAACGGCAGTGGCAAAACGACGCTGCTCCGCCTGATTCTGGGGGAACTTCAGCCCGATTCCGGCGACGTGCGCCTCGGCACCAATTTGCAAATTGCCTATTTCGACCAGATGCGGACCAAGCTTCGCGAAGACAAGTCATTGGTCGAAAACATTGGCGACGGCCAGGCGTACATCACGCTGAACGGCGTCAAACGCCATGTATTAAGTTATCTGCAAGACTTCCTTTTCTCGGCCGACCGCGCCCGTGGCCCGATCAGTGCGCTTTCGGGTGGTGAAAGGAACCGCCTTTTGCTCGCTTGCCTGTTTAGTCATCCGAGCAACGTCCTCGTCTTGGACGAACCGACGAACGACCTCGATATGGAAACACTCGACTTGTTGGCAGAACTATTGGCCGATTACAAGGGGACTGTGCTCACCGTGAGCCACGACCGTGCCTTCTTGGATTCCGTCGTCACGAGTGTTCTGGCTATCGAGGAAGGCGGCACCGTCTTTGAATCGGTAGGCGGTTACAGCGATTACGAGGCCAAAAAGAAAGTCCGTGACAAGGAAGCGGCGAATGCGGCCCGTATCGCCGCCGAAAAAGAGGCCGAAAAGGCTGCGGCGAAGGCTTCCCAAAATTCGGCAACCAATCCGGCAAGTGCCGCTCCTGCGAAAAAGAAGAAGCGCAGTTACAACGAAGAACGTGAGTATGCGGCCCTGCCCGACAAGATTGAAAAACTGGAGGCCGAAATCGCCGAATTCCAGGCAGAACTCTCAAAACCCGAGGTTTTTACCAATGCAACCCGTATCGTGGAACTCCAGAAGGAGATTGCCGACCGGGAGCAGGAACTCGAAAAAGCCTACGAACGCTACGAAATCCTAGATTCGTATGCATCCTAAACCGGCCAAATTCCCCTTTTTTAGCTCAAAATCGCTGTTGTAAACATTCTAAACTATATTTTAAATATCGCGTGTGACAAAACGCACATTTTGATATAATTTTATAGTAATGTAATCGAAAATTAACGAGGGAGATTTCAATGGCTTGCTTTGAAAGAAAAATTTCTTCCATACTACCTCTCTGTATGGTTGTGTGCTTGTCTTTGATTGCACAGGTTGGCGCTGTCGAGCGCATTATTTGGAATGAAGAGGGCGTAAATGAAAGCTTCCCCCCGCGGGATATCTATGACTACGAGTACAAGGGGGGGAATAAATTTGACGTGTCCATTACGCTGGACACTGCCGAAATTGATGCGGTTCCCTATTACATGGCGGCCTCGTTTAGTGCCGATGAAGGTGCTAAGGGTGGCGCTGGTTTCGGTTTCTATTGGAATGTGGACGAAGATTATGAACCCAGAATTACAAACCTTTCGTCTTATGGTGGTGTCTGCCTGAATTATTCGGCAACAAATCCGGTTCGCATGGATTTCAAGCAGAATAATATCGACGACGATAACTATTTCGGTATACTGCTCCCTAAAACCAATGGCGCCAGGGTGAACAAGTTTGTCGCCTTCGATGAACTGAAAATGGGCTGGAAGGGAGAAACGACGTGGAAGTGGAATGCCTCCAAGCAGCTAGGCCTCCAGTTCAGCTACAAGAGCGATCAAGTTAAGAAGTACGGCACGGAGAACGAGGTGGGAATTTATATGATGATGCTCGCCGACGAATGCCCGCAACATCTCCCTGTGGTGTTTCCGGATGCTCCGACTCGTGTTGTCTTGAATGAGGGTGAAAAATACTATCTGCACCTTTCCGATATATTCTATGACGAGGACGGGGATTCTCTTTCCTTCCACCTTGCTCCCACAGGAAGCGGTGTGAATACCGATTACAATGACACCAAGGCGCTCTCCTTGGAAGATTCCATTTTGTTTATGGCGGTGACAAACCCGAAATCAACGGATTCGCTAAAAGTCGTATTGACGGCGACGGAAATTAAAACCAATAAAAAAGTTTTACACTCGATGGTCTTCAAGCCGATTGATCAACCGCATGTACCGACCCTCAAGGATTCCATATTCGAGGTTGATCAGGGTGATACGCTGAAGTTCTCCAAGAAGTTCAAATTCGTCGGGACCCTGGCAGAAGACCTTGACGGTGATTCCATTGCCTTTACGCTTGTCGAAGAACCGGAAGAAGGCGAACTCCTTAACTTTGATGAAGTCAGTGGTACGTTTACCTATGTGGCGCCCACGGGCTATCAAAAGGACGTAGATGTGTTCATCTCGATATATGCCTATGAGGTGAAAAATCCGGAAAGCAAGAGCGAAACGAAGCAGTACACGATTCGCGTCCTGGACATCAACGATCCTCCGACCGTGGAAGTTATTGATGAGGAATTCGACTATTATGTTGCCGATATCGATGGCGCTGCCCTGCAGGGAACGCTCAACGATTCCAAGAAGACTATAGATGTAGATGAGGACTTCACGGATACCATATGGGTAGAAATGAATTCCGAAAAGATTGTGTTCGCGGATGTGGATGATCCTGAACTGACCATGAAGGCTAAGACGAATGGTAAGGTAAACGCGAAGGTTGTGAACTTCCAAGGCGTGAATTACGTAGAAGTTACCGCCAAGAAAGATGCCAATGGCCTGGCCAAGGTGACGTACTTTGCAGATGACGGCGAATTCCAGGCTGGCGTAGACTTTTACGTAAAGGTGGCTCCGGTCGACGATCCGCCGGTGGCCGTTGACGACAAGTACGATGCTGTCCAAGATTCTACAATCAAGGTGGCTGCAAAGAAAGGCGTTCTTGCAAACGACAAGAATCCGGATGATCCCGATGCCGAACTGACGGCTAAGATTAAGACGAAACCGGAACATGGTAAGTTGACTTTGAGCGAAGACGGTTCCTTCAAGTACGAAGCGGATGATACTTTCAGAGGCAAGGTCACTTTCACTTACATCTGCATCAACGCAGATGGTGTGGAGTCCGAACCGGCGACAGTGACTATCAATGTTGCCGCCAAGAATATGCCGCCCGTCGTTCGTGAGGGGATTGCAGATTCTTTGGAGACTGTATTCTCCGCTCTAGAAGAAGACAAGATTTCTTCTGCAAAAGCGTTCACTTTGAAAACTCTGAATTCTTGGTTTGAAGATCCGGATGGCGATCCGATAACGTTTGATGCTGTCAATGAGGATGGCAAGCTTAAAGTTTCTGTAAACAAGGCTTCTATTGGAGTTTCGTTGGCTCCAGATTCTTGTGGTGAATCTGAAATTACGTTCATCGCTAAGGATAGTCTTGGTGCAGAGACGAAGTTGACTATACCTGTGTACATCAAACCTGTAAACGACGTTCCTACTCCGGTTTCTTCTAATAATATCCGGTATAGAGTTACCACTAGCGGTTGGGAAATGAAAATTGACTTGGATACCCTTATTATTGATGTTGATGATTCCAAGTTAAAGTATTCTATCGCCAAGAGTTCTTCCCCATTATCTCAATCCTTGGATGTGAAACTTGATGGGAGTGTATTGAAGGTCAAACCGAATACTAGGCTTATTTCTCATCAGGACTATGTAGTCACGGTTGATGTCAAGGATTCGGAAGCGAAAGTATCGATGACGTTCACCTTTACGACGGATAAAGAGTCGGATGGCCTTAATAGGGTTGCTGTGCGCAAGATGAACTGGCAGGGGGCAATTACCGCTGGTTATGGTTCTGCCGCAATCTTCGATATGCAGGGCCATGTAATGTGGAAGGCTAAACTCCCAGTTTCCGAAGCCGACGTACGTAATGCTGCTGCACAGGTACAGGGCCGCAAGGTGCTGATGGTCAACAAGCAGACCTGGACGATTAAATAGACGAAAGGACGCCGCTGCGCGGCTATAGACGAAAGACGAAAGAAGGCTCCGCTAAAGCGGAGCCTCTTTTATATCATCTGTTTTGAGCGGAAACCTCAAAGCGACACCTGTAAGGTGGAGCGACCTCATACCTCAAAGGATGCCGCAGGCATCCGACCTCACACCTACTTTACCAATGCTTCGGTGTCGAGCGCAATCAGCAGTTCTTCGTTGGTGGCGACGACCATCGCGGTCGGCGTGCCGTCCTTGCTGATGATGTGGCCGGAGTTCTTGCCGTTGTCCTCGTTGCGGGCGTCGTCAATCTGGTAGCCGAGCAGGGCGAGGTTTTCCATCACCGTCTTGCGGACCACGCGGCTGTTCTCGCCGATACCGCCTGTGAACACGAGCGCGTCAATACGCGGGAGTGCCATGGCGATGCCGCCGATTTCGCGGGTCAGCTTGTAGCAGAAGGTTTCAAGAGCAATCTGTGCGCCCACATGGCCTTCGCTTGCGGCCTGCGTCAAGGTACGCATGTCGTTGCTCAAACCGGAGAGGCCGAGCAAACCGGATTCCTTGTTCACGAGCTTGTCGAGGCGGTCGATGTCGTAGCCGTATTTTTTGCTGATGAAGAAGAGGATGGCCGGGTCGAGGCTGCCGGAGCGGGTGCCCATGATAAGACCGTCGAGCGGGGTGAAGCCCATGGTGGTGTCGGCGCACTTGCCGTTCAAAATGGCGGAGCAGCTGGAGCCGTTACCGAGGTGGGCCGTGATGAAGCAGCAGTCTTCCGGATTCTTGCCCAAGATCTTGGCGGCTTCTGCAGTCACAAAGCGGTGGCTGGTGCCGTGGAAACCATAGCGGCGGATGGCATCCTTCTCGTAGAAGGAATACGGAATGCCGTAGAGGAATGCCTTGCGCGGCATCGTCTGGTGGAACGCGGTATCGAACACGGCCACCTGCGGGAGCTTCGGGAAGAACTTGGTCGCGCATTCCATGCCGGTCGCGTGTGCGGGTTCGTGCAGCGGGGCGAACAGCGTGATGCTACGGATGTAGTCGATGACTTCCTGGCTGACTTTCTCGCTCTTGATGTACTTGCCGCCATGCACCACGCGGTGACCGATGGCTTCAATCGTGTCGATGAGCTTCTGTTCGTTCAAGAACTTCTGCACTTCGGCGACGGCTTCAGCGTGCGTCGGGCAGTCGAAATTGAAATCGATGTTGCCTTCGGGGCCCTTGGCCTTCACGTGGCCGTTCACGCCGATGTTTTCGACGAGGCCGCTGGAGATGGACTGCTTGGTCTGGGTGTCGATAACGGCGAACTTGACCGAGGAGCTGCCGCAATTGAGAACGAGTACGCGCATATTGCTTCCTTTATATTTTTTCTTGCCATCAAATAATAGGAATTTTATTAACTACATTTACCAGTGATGCTCAAGAAAATCGCAGAATTTGACAACCGCGTATCGGTATACTGGACGAACCGCCATTTTTCGGAAAGGGTGAATGGCTGGCTCAAGTTCTATGTGCGCCTCGGCGACGGCTACATTTGGGCCGCCTTTGCGCTGTTCGTCTTCTTGATGGTCGGCTGGGAAAACTTCCTGCCTATCCTTTGGCAAGCGCTGATGGCGCTCGCGGTTAGCCTTGTGCTTTACGAGGTGGTTAAACTCAATACCAAACGCCCGCGCCCGTTTGCCGCGAATCCGCAAATCAAGGCCGAGGTCCCGCCGCTCGACAAGTACAGCTTCCCCTCGGGCCACACGATGAATAACCTGGCGGTGGCTTCGGCGGTGTTCTATTGCATTCCGCAGTACGGCTGGGTGATGATGCTATTGCCGCTCACGTGGGGACTTTTGCGCGTGTACTTTGGCGTGCACTGGCTCACGGACATTTTGTGCGGGTTCTTGCTCGGCATATTGAGCTTTGTGCTTGGGCATGTCATTTGGATAACGATTTTTTAGGGAATTGTGTCATTCGTAAATGGGCTTTGTAAGTGCGAAAGATTTTTTTGCATCGCTGGCAAGTGACGAGCGAGTGTTCTTCCTGGTACGCCATGGCGAACGCAACCACATTACGCCTAACGACCCCGACTTTGGCGCGCACGTAGGCCTTACGGAACGCGGACGCGAGCAGGCGCTTGCATTGGGCAAGTGCATTCCGCCCGAGGGCGATATCGTCTTTTTCTCGAGCCCGGTAGGGCGCTGCATGGAAACGGCACGGTATATAGGCAGGGGCCGCGCCGGTGTAGGTTCGGCAGTTCAGGTCGCCGATTCCCCGCATGTGGAGCCGCTCGACTGCCTGGCGGAATACTTTGTGCAGAATTACGATGCGTACCTGGATGTGCTGCGTGCCGGATTCTACGAAGGGATTTGTGCATGGCTCGAAAACGAAACTTCGCAAAGGGCCCGCGGTATCCGCGAGGCGTTCTACCCGTTGGCAAGCCGTTCCGAAGAAATGCTCTCGATGATGCTTTCGAAGGGTACTGCTCGCTTCAACATCTTCGCGACGCACGACGCCTGGGTGGTTCCGTGTCTCACGCATTTTTGCCACATGCGGTTTACGCCCCAGCGCTGGATGAATTACCTCACCGGAATGGCCGTGGTGACTGGCCCGGAAGGGAAGACTCCGCGCAGGATTGTTCCCGTGACCGGTCTCGAAACGGGGTGGCTGGAGTTCTAGAAATCTTGCGGGGGCGCTGTACCCACTTGCCAAAAATTAGTGTATATTCATGAGTATGAAAAGTCGCATGTTCATACTCGCGCTAGCCTTCGCGGCGGTGCAATCCTTCGGCGCCGTGTATTACGTGGCGACCGACGGTAGCGACAGCGCGGCGGGTACAAAAGACAAGCCCTTCGCCTCGCTCAACAAGGCGAATACCGTGGTGCACGCGGGCGATACCGTGTGGGTACGCGGAGGCATCTACGACCTGCGCGATACCGTCTTTTTCGCACGGTACAAAATGACTGCGGCAATTATCCTGACGGCAAGTGGCGAGAGCGACAACAACCGCATCCATTACCTCGCTTACCCGGGTGAGCGCCCGATTTTTGACGGCGCGAACCTCCCCGTGGCCGCAGGCACGGACCATAGCGACGGCACGCCCGAGGGAGCGATGTACACGTCGCCGATTGTGATTTCGGCAAAGTATTTGCACTTGAAGGGTTTCGAGGTGCGGAACACGCCCATGAAACACAACTCGAATTCCGGCGTTTTCCTGTACGCGAGCAAGCACATTTTCTTGGAAAATATGGACAGCCACCACAATGCGGGTCCCGGATTCTTCGCGAACGACGGCGCGCCAGATGGCGGCGGACACATCTTCTTGAACTGCGACGCGCACGACAACTACGACCCCACCGGATGGCAGGGCGATGGCGAGAACGCCGACGGCTTTGGTGCGCACTACCAGAAACCCGGCGAGGGCGATACGACCAAGTTCATCGGGTGCCGCGCCTGGTGGAACAGTGACGACGGCTTCGACTTCATCAACCAGGAATTCCCCGTGGTGCTGGAGAACTGCTATGCCATGGGGAACGGCTACAGCGATTACGGACTTGGAAACCCGAAGAACGGCAACGGTCACGGCATCAAGATGGGCGAGAGCACTCTCGGCGGCGGGCGGCATACCATCAAGTTCTGCGCCGCCTGGAAAAACAAGGCGACGGGCTTTTACGCGAACTACACCGGCGTGGGCAGCAAGTGGCTCAACAACACGTCATACATGAACAAGGACCGCGAATTTGCCATGGCATCGACGCTCTTCGATTCGCAGGGGAACCGTATTGCCGAGGTGGCGCCCCTCACTGGCGACAACGCGCACGTGCTCAAGAACAACATCGCCTTCCCGAACAAGAATTCGCAAGTCGGGGAATGCTGGGAGTATATACCGAGCCAGAACATCGACCGTTATGTGGAATGCCCGGCCGGCGAGAACAACACTTGGAACCTGAAACTCGACCTGACCGAAGACGATTTTGAAAGTCTCGACGACCCGAGCATGACCGTCACGGGCAAGGATCTTTCGACCATCGCGGGAATATTGGGCCCGCGCAACGCCGACGGCAGCCTGCCAGACGTGGGCTTCTTGAAACTCAAGAAAGGAAGCCGCGCCATCGACAAGGGCGAGGATTTGGGATTCCCGTTTGTGGGCGAAGCGCCTGACCTTGGAGCGTTCGAATACGGAATGAGTTCGTCACGTCATTCCGGGCTTGACCCGGAATCTAGTGGCTCTGTCGCCGGGCCGAGCAGTTCGTCACGTCATTCCGGGCTTGACCCGGAATCTAGCAGTTCCGCGGAAAGCGCTGCCTCCATCGCCATGCCCCGCAACGGGTATTTACCTGGGCTGCACGCCACCCGTGGCGCCGCACTTGTTTTCGACCTACAGGGCCGTCATATCAGAACGATAAAAGTCCCCGGCACCTATATCATACACTACGGCAGTGAAATCCGGAAAGTGCAGGTGAAGTAGGGGCGTTTTTTCTGCCGCTATTCGTTCCCTACATCTCTTCAATCGCAAACGGTAGCATATACAGTGGCTTGAGTTGTAGTGTCCCGATGTGATCCACGTCTTTTTGTGAGAAAAGAATTCTGCGGTAAACTTTTCTGGAATATTTTTTGGCGAACTGGTCGATGGATTCGTGGTTTCGTGCCGCCGAGGACTTGATTTCGACAGGGACAACCTTGTGGCCGTGCGATAGCAGAAAATCAATCTCGTAGTAATGCGTGCTGTTTTCTTTTTGCCAGGTGTGGTAATACAGCTCCCTGTCGCTTGATGCTATAATCTGGGCCGCGACATTTTCGTACAGGTAGCCTAAATCGGCATCCAGCTTGTCGCTCAGAAGTTTCTTGTAAATCTCGTTGGTCTGTTTCGAGTTATCGAACATCAGCGAGATAAAAAGTCCCGTGTCGGCGGCGTAAAGCTTAAACTTGTCCAAATCCTTTGTCTGTGCGAGAGCCGAGGCTGGGTTGGCTACGTGGTAGCAGGCAAGCACCGTCTTGGAGTCCTTCAGTTCAAAAAAGCGTTCCTCGTCTTTTGGCGTTTTCTGCTTGCCTGTTGCCGTGGTGATGACGAAGTTCTTTTTCTTCAGCGCGAGCTGGCTCGGGATTGCCTTGTAGATGTTGGACAGGCGGCCCGTCGGGTCCAGTTTTTTCAAGTCGTCAAAATACAGGTCGTTGATTTTCCGCTTGATGCCGTCGATGACCTCGAAGTTTTCTTTGCGGATGTACGCGTCAACTGCTTGCGGCATGCCGCCGACAGCCATGTAAAGCCGAAAGTCGCGCATCAGGCTCCTGTTGGTGGCGTTCCCGATAGCCGTCTTGGCCTTGTAGATTTCGCGTATCACCGCAGGATCCTTGCCGATGGCCCACATGAATTCCTCGTAATCCATCGGATAGACGTTAATCTTATGCTCCTCGGAAGGGATGACGATTCCCTGGATGTTCTTTTTGATAGATATGAGCGACCCTGTTTCTATGTAGTCGTAGCGGCCATCTTGAACAAGGTATTTGATTGCCTGGCGCACCTTGGGCTGGAGCTGGATTTCGTCGAAGATAATCGCGGACTTGCGTTCCTTGAGGTTTACGCCTGTTTCTGCCTGGAGGCGCAAAAAGAAAAGGTCCGGCTTGGAAATATCGCGAAAGACATCCAGCAGCTCGTCCGTGACATTGGCGAAGTCAATCCGGATGTAGGATTCGTATTCGTTCTTGGCGAATTCCTCGGCGATGGTGGATTTGCCCACACGTCGCGCACCCTCCAGCAGGCAGGCATACCGCCCGGAGTAAGTCTGTTTCCACTCCTTCAATTTGTCGTATGCCTTGCGTTTGAACATGCTTCCTCGCCGTTTTTATCCAAAAATTATGGATTTTTCAACATAAATATACCCTAAAATTATAGATATTTCAACATAAAATCTGTTAAAAATTATAGATTTTTCAATGAAAATGGCGGCAAATCGCGAAATTTGACGAAATTTCGGCATTTTTGCCCCCTTTTGCAAAAAAGGACCGTCATGAGCATGTAGATGCCCTGCTCCGTGAAGGCGTAAGGTTTATAAGAACGACCACCTTTCACGCCTTTTACCTGCATCGAGGTCGAAATTTTCGACCT
>JAEEGG010011125.1_pt1 | contig 19702 bp, 6 predicted proteins | sample 9134161 | NCBI WGS metagenome assembly JAEEGG01 (sample SAMN16246543, study PRJNA631951) | gut metagenome | biome: gut microbiome; feature: rumen; material: CR-attached | host: Bos | place: Iran: Karaj | collected 2018-10 | reverse complement strand
TCCTCGAAGGGCACCAGCTGGTAGGCCACGTCGTGGTCTACCTCGCTGCTGTTCAGCTTCGCCGTGACGACGACGTTGTCGCCGCCCACGTAGCCCGGCACGATGTCCTCGTTGAACTCGATGGCCATCTGGTCGCCGTAGCCCAGGATGCCGTTGGCGGGCGCGGGCGTGTGGAGGTTGATGGGCAGCGTGCGGTCCTTGGTGACAGCGACGATGTCGCTATATACGTGCACCATGTCCGTGCCGTAGGGCGTGGTGGTGAAAGCGCGGAACTCGTAGTTGCCCTCGGGATAGGCCAGGTTGCTCGTCATGTCGAGCGCCAGGCGCAGGTCGCCCGTCTTGGGCAGCAGCTTGTGGCTCAGGCTGTCGCGGCCAATGGTGTCGTTCTCGTGTACCCACCACGTGTGCAGGTCGGTCCACTGCGTGCTGCCCTGGAAGCGGTACTGCACGCCCACGTTCCTGAGGTTCTTGAACTGGCGGTTGAAGCCCTTCAGCCTCATCTGCAGCTCTCCGCCGGGCGTGTTGCTGTTTACCACCGGCTCGTCGATGGCCAGCTCCACGGGCGATGACGACGGCACGAAGTGTACGTTCAGCTTGCACTCGTCGTAGATTTTGGCAGGCTGATACGACGATTCAAACCACAGTACGACGCCTTCGTAGTCGAGCACGCTCTGGTCGGTCTGGCGCACGGTGATGACCTTCTTCACCGTCTCGCCGGCGGGTATCATCACGCCGCGGCCGCTGGCCGGCACACCGTCCATCAGCACCTCTAAGCCTTGCTGGTTGTATTTCTCGGCCACGTCGAGTAAGTAGGTGAACGGATACGTCTGGTGGGCCGTCGTGCCGTTGGTCAGGTGCAGGGTGAACTGCCCCGTGCCGCCGGCCGGAATGTCGTTCAGCGTGGCGCTCGTGGCGCCTACCTCGCCGTCGGTGCTGACGCGTATGACGGGCTGCTCCATCTGCTCTGTGCCGTAGGAGATGACGTGCTTCTTCTCCGGCTCGTAGTATTGGGCCAGCTCTTCGCCCTCGTAGGGGTTGTAGCTCTGGCCGCCGCGCAGCACGAAGATGTCGCCCCAGCCTCGCGGCGAGCGGAGGATATCGACACTGAAGTCGGTGCCGGGATTGCCGTCGTTCAGTTCATAGTCAAGCTCGGCGTAGGTATGCTTGTTGTCCAGCGAGTCGCCTTTCACCGAATTGTCTATGCCTCCCACTTCTGCCTTGATAATCATGTTCAATCCCCATGATGCCGCAATATTCGTTCCGACACCAAACTTGAATCCGCTTGCAATCCCTCCCTTTGAAGAAGAGTTTTCAGTCTTGGCCCATGTGGAGTCGCGGCGTTCAGAGTAGGTATAGCTGGTGCCGCCGTCGAACGAGCGGTTCTCCTTCAGGTATTTGTCGCGCGCCGCCATGGCTTCTATCTTGTCCTGCTCATTTTCGGCCAGCCGCTTTTTCCAGCTGCTCACCGAACTGTTGTAGTAGTTCACCATGTCTTGCGACTTACCATTTTTGCCTTGCTTCCACACGTAGGTGCCTTCCTCGCCGTAGCCTTCTTCGCCGGGTTTCTTCCACGTCAGATAGACGTCCTGCTCGGTGTTGTTCTCATAGCTCTTGGCATCAGCCTCCTCCATGTATTCCAGCAGGCTGTTGCGTGTGTCAATCAGTTTGGGTATCATCGTCTCCTCTATCTCGCGGGTGGTATAGACGAAGTCGGTTTTGAATTCGTCGTTGACGGCCACGGTCTCCTTCAGTCCGATGACGATGCGGCCGGCCTCGCGCTGGAAGCCCAGTTTGCGGCAGGTGCCCACGATGAGGTTGTGCGACTTGCCGATGAACACGTCGCCCTTGGCACCCACATAGCGCGAGCCGGTGCTGCTGCTGATATTCTCGGCGGTGGTATTGACGTAGGTAGTGTCTCTGTTCGTCGTTGAAGTCCATGAAGTTTTCAAACCCACCGATAGTGTCTGCTCTGCTTTTTGGTTTGATATGATGGCAAACCCCAAGCCGCCATTGACAGTTTCCAGTTTTGAACCAAAGAGATTTTCAAACTCAAGAGAAACTTCGCCATAGTTTCCGCTTGCTTTTCGGGTCAGTTTTGTGTGACTGGTACCCGACTTCCACGTCACCTTGCTCTTGGCGCCTGGCGGGTCGCGCAGCACCATATCCACATGGTCGGGGCCGGCGGTGACGAAGTTGTCGCCGTTGGTCAGCTCGCCAAACACGACGCCGTCGAACTGCTGGCCGCTGTAGGTGCGGTTCTTGCGCTCGAAGGTCATGCTGTAGCGGCGCGTGTAGGGGTACGTCACGTTGGGGAAGCCGGTGGTGAAGGTGACGGTGTTCCGTCCCTCTTTGTCCAGCAGCATCTGGGTGCGCTTGGGCTTCGGGATGTCGCCGGGCTTCAGGCCGGTCTGGCTGGCATCGAGAATCTTGGCCACCACGTCCTGCGTGTTGCTCATCTCGTTGGTCACGGTCACCAGCAGTCCGTTCAGGGCTATGGTGTCGTTCACCGCCTTGTCAGTGCCCTGGTCGTAGTTGGTGTACAGCTCGTAGCCGCGCACGTCGAACTTATACTCCTTGTTGCGGGCAAAGACGGGGTACTTGTAGGTGTACTCGATGCTGCCGTCGGCCTTCTCCACCCAGATGTCCTTGATGTCAACCTGCTCGGTGTTGCTCAGGGGGTATTTCAGCATCTCCTGCTCGCCGAAGGCTTTGCTGCCCTGCTGCTTCACGACGAGCTGCGGCGGCGCGAAGTAGGTCTTCACCATCTTTGTGTTGTAGCTGTACTTCACCCACGCCGTGTCGGCGCTGTTTTCCAACACCGTCAGCACCGAGTCGGTGTGTACGTCGTTGCGTGCGCTGGTCATGTCTATCTCCGGCAGCTCGGTGAACTCTATCGGGTTGGCCGACTTGTTCGACTCCACCGCGATGCTCTTCACCGTGTATTTCAGTGGGGGCAGCAGGGCCGAGAACTCGCCCGTCACGGAGTCGGTGTGTATGAAGATGTAGTGGTCCTCGCCGTTGCGGAAGCCGGTGTGCGTGTGGCTGTTCACGCTCACCGTGTCGCTCGCCCACGTGCGGTTCTGCTGGTGGGTCTCGGTGGTGCCCGTCTTGCAGTTGAACGACAGCTTCTCGCTGTTCACCTTCAGCGTGATGGTGGCCACGCCGATGTTGTTCACCGACGGTCGGCCCACGATGCGCTCGTTCCGGCCGAAGCCCACGCCCAGCGAGTCGTTGCGCTCGCCGCCGGCCACGCGGCCCACGAAGTTCACCAGCGTGGAGTCCTGGAAGTTGTAGGTCACGGCGTCGGCGAAGTTATACCTGCCGGTCAGGGGGAAGCGGCCGCCGCCCACCATCTTGTGGTTGTCGAGCCTCACCTCCACGAAGTGTTCGCCTATGGGCACGCTCACCTCGTAACGGCCCTCGTCGTCGGTCTGCAACAGCTTGCCGTCCTTCGACTGTGGCTGACCATCGACGTAGAGAATGGCGCCCTCCACGGGGATGTTGGTGTCCACGTAATGTACTTTGCCCTTCATGGGGAAGCTGGACACGTCCTCGAAGTCGATGTTGTTGGCGGTCAGGCTCGTGGGGCTGAAGAACATCGAGCGCGTGCCGGGCGAGAACTCGTGGATGCCCATCATGGGCGACACCTTGTAGTTGGTGCCACCGCTCTGGAAGGGGATGCCCTTGATGATGTAGTCGCCCTCGCTGTCGGTCATGCCGTAGAGCGTCAACAGTCGGGGCACCTCCCTGCGCGGCACCGCGTTGGCGCCCACCTCAGGGTGGTTCAACTGGTAGATGCCGTCCTGACAGGCGATGTCGAAGGCATACTGCCGCACCTGCTCGCCCTCGTCGAGCGGCCAGTAGAGGCGCAGGCCGTCCTCCGTGCCGCCGAGAATGCGCGCGTAGTTGCTCTCCACGTCGGCGGACTTCAGGGCTCGGGTCCACAGGCGGATGTCGTCGACGAAGCCCTTGTAGGTGCCGGCCACGGCCTGATTGCTGCCGCCGACGGCCAGCGTGTTGGTGCCGGCGGCGGGGATGGCTTTCCAATTGTTGTTGGCCACGGTGAGGCTGCCGGTGAGCAGCGAGTCGGTGCCCACGTAGAACGTCCACTGCTTCTGGCCGTCATAGACGGCGGTGACATGGGTGAAGTCGTAGTCGCTGAAGGTCAGCGCAGGATACTCCTTCACGGTGTAGTTGGCGGGGTTACCGCCCGACAGGTCGGCGGCGAAGAGGCAATAGCCTGTCCCCACACGCTTCACGCCCAACTGCAGGGCGCCGTTCAGCGTGGCGAGGCTCATCTGGCTGCTGCCGTCGCCGGAGGGCTTGGCCCACAGCTGCAGGGTCAGGGGCTGCTTGCCGTTGAGCAGACCGGCGTAGGTGGCGGGGTCGCCCTGCCACAGCAGGCCCGTGCCGTCGCCATCGATGTAGCGCGAGAGATACTGCGCCTGCTCGCCCTCCTGGTCGGCACTCGCCTTCACCAGGTTCACCCTTACGCCCTCCACCGCCGTGCCGGAGCCGTAGGCGATGTGGCCGGTGATGGTGCCGCGGGCCTGCGAGAAGCCGGGCTTGATGATCATGTCGCTCTGCTTCAGCTGCTCGTCGCACAGGGCACCGAAGGCTTGCACCGCATACTCATAGTAGGTGCCGGCCTGGGCGCGGTCGTCGGTATAGTCGTATTCGCTGAAGGTGCCGTGTATGGAACTGTTGAGCGTCACCCAGGTGCTGTCGCCCACGATGCGCCGCAGCACACGGTAGTAGATGTCGTGCTCCGTGTCGGGGCGCTCCACCTTCCACTGCAACACCACCTTCTGCTCCTCGGTGCCGGTGGTGACCGACAGGTCGCTGATGAAGGTGCCGGAGGGCAGGCTGGCGCCGAGAATGTCGGAGCACACCTGGCGGTTGTTTATCATGGCCCTCACGCGGTACTCCTTAGGGTCGCAGGGCGAGCCGGCGAGCCGCACCTCGGCGGTGTGCTTGTTGGGGTCCAGGCTGAGCTGCTGCTCCTCGCTCCAGGAGTTGCTGCTGCCCGCAGCGCGGCTCTCCACGCTCCACTTCAGCCCGTCTAAGGGGATGTTGTACTCCCACGTCAGGTGTACCTTGTCCGTGTCGCTCTTGTCGTGCGACAGCGTCACCGGCGCGCTGAACGTGGTCTGCAGCTCGGCTTGCTCCCACAGGTCGTAAGTGCTGTGGCTGGCCGACTGCCCGGGCAGGCTGGCCAGGCGGTCCTGGTAGACGCTCTTCAGGATGTCGGGCAGGAAGATGACGCGGTAGGTGTATTTCTTGTCGTAGTCTATTTTGTCATCGACCACCTGCAGGCTGGTGGCGTCGCCGCTGATGTCCTTGACGGTTTCATAGTTGCCCACGCCCTGCGTAGTCTCGTAGCGCACGACGTACCACCGTCCGTCGGTGCGGCATTTCACGCTGTCCTCGCTGTTGCCGTCGTAGCCCGCCGCCTTTTCCTGACGGCTCCAGTTGATGGTGGCTTTCATGTTCCACTGGTCGTAGTCCACCCACACCTTCTTGGGGCGGGTGTAGGGCTCCACCAGGACGCTCTCGGTCTCTGGCTGGTCGTAGGTGACGGCATCGGTGCCGTTGGGCTTCACCTGTATGTGGCCCTGGGTATTCACATAGACGGGCATGGTGTAGGCACCGCCGTCAGCGGGCCAGTAGCTGAACGACATGTCCATCTTGCCGTCCTTCTCGTTGGCGTAGCTCACCGTACTGCTGTTCGTGCCGTAGCTGGCCGAGCCGGTCTTGTTGCCGTCCTTGTTGTAATACGCGTTAAGGCTATAGTACTCGTTGTCCCATTTGTCGTTATTCCGCTTGTCGAGCACGCCGGCAGCCTTGAAGGCCAGCTTGCCATCGGTGCCCCACTCCACGGTGGGCTTGGGCATCGGCTTGTCAACGGCGATGCCGGAGAGGTCTTTCTCGTACCGCACGGTGGCTTTAGCTGGAATAGTATTATGATTAAATATTTCCCAAGCCGTCTCAAGGTCATGCGTCATCACGATTTGCTTCACGCCCTCATTAAAGGCTTTAGGTGAAGGGGTATAATCAATCGTAACGAAGCCATCATAAGTACCATATATGTTGGATACTTGCACCTCGCCCCACGTCTTGTCTGTTTGAGTACAGGAGACTGTGTTATAGGAGTTATCATACTCATTTTTGCCAGAACTTCTTTTCCATGTAGATATCAGATGCGACACATTGTCTTTCGTCACTACACAGATTTCGCCGCTATATCGAAGTTGGTATTCTGGAAAAGTAGTGTACCATTGGCCGTAGAACAAATTAACCCTAATCTTAAACTCCCACCCAAACTGATCATTGCCGGGGTCGAAGCTTTTGATGGTCTCCAGATGGCCATAATCTGTGGGGTCCCACAATTTATCTCCTATTGAACAGCTAGCGAAACAATACCCTTTAAACTTGTATTTACCTACTCCGCTTACATCGTCACAGGTCTTGTCCCAAGAAGAATGCCACTTATATTGATAATGCCATTCCTGCGCCCTTGCCTGCGGGCTTCCCCCGATGAGCAGGGCAAGCATGAGCATGAATACATGCCAGCCCGTGGCCCGGCGGCTGCGCTCAGGCAGAAGCCTGTGCCGCAGCATCGCCAAAAGTTGTTGCTTACTTGTTTTCATTGTCTTTTCAGTTTAAGTTTAATTAAGACCTTTTTTCCATGGTGGATATACACGCCGGGCTGGGTAGGCTTGCGGCCTATCTTGAAGCCCTGGAGGGTGTACCAGTCGGAGTCGTCGTCGGTGGGGGAACCATCGACCGCGATGATGCCCATGAGGAAACGGCTGAGGTCGATGACGTAGGGATCCCACGACGTGCCGATGTTGTCCTCGCTGACGTACATCAGCGAGTTGTCGATGTCGATAATCTCGCCGTCGATGCAGGAGCGCAGCGTCATGGGCTGGCCGGAGCCCTCGCCACTGATGACGAGGTAGTAGAGGCCGCGGCTGCTGGCGCGGGCCGCGCCACGGCACTCGTCGCCGATGAAGGCGCCCACCTCGCAGGTGTCGACGGGAGAACCGTCGGCCGCGAGCAGGCGGATGACCATCGTCATGTTGCTGGGATAGAGGCCGAGTTCCACGGGGTGGAAGATGCGCAGCTCGTCCTCCTCAGCGTCGCGGCGCGGTGCTGCCATGCGTGCCTTTGCCGATGCCGACGATGCCGCAGGATAGAGGAACGACTTCCCGGTGCTGTCGTTGCTGAAGTAGAGGTAGCCGTGGCCGCCCTCCAGGGCTTTCAGGCTGCCCTCCCAGCCGTAGGAACCGTAGATGGCCACGGCGGTCTGGCTCTTCACGATGTCGCCCGTCTGCGGGTTGGCGGCTGCCAGCGCCTCGTCGACGGTCATCGTCGTCAGCGGCGTGTAGGCTATCCAGTTCCAGCCCTTCGAGAGCGTGACGGCGCGTTCTGCGTCCTCCTTCAGCTGTCGGCCCGAGACGGCGAGCAGGCTGTTCGGGGCCTCCTTCTTCGTGGTGGGCAGGCGGTCAATGCGCAGCTTGTACATGGCGTTGGCCACGGGCTGCAGCGTGCCGTTCCACTCGGCGCCGTTGTAGTCACTGAACAGCGTGCGGTCCTTGATGAGCAGCTGCCAGTCGGCATAGTCGGCGAAGATGTGGTCGAGGTAGGGCGATTTCGGCACCACGCCGAAGGCTATCCAGTTCCAGTTCAGGTGTACGGGTATGAGCTGCTCCACGTTCTCGCTCTTCGTCCAGATGGCGGGATGGTCGAAGTTGCCTATCAGCCGGTCCTGCTGGAAGGTGATGTCGATGGGGGAGCCATCGACCGCGATCTGCGCGTCGGTGTAGGCCACGCCCTGCGTGGCGTCCCAGATGCGGAAGGTCAGGGCCTTGCCCCTGTCCTTCGCCTTGGTGTCGTCGCCATAGACGTTCATCGTCACGTAGGCAGCACTGCGCACACGCTCCGGCGAGGCCACGCCTCGGCACTCGTCGCCGATGAAGGCAGCCACCATGCTCTCCGCGTTCTCCATCAGTATGCCGTTGATGTACACCTGACCCACGATGCTCATCTGGTGCTGGTACTTCGTCGGGTCAACGGCCCACTGCGGCCGTTCGCCGCGCACCTTCATCACGATGCGCATCGGCTCCTGTATGCCGTTGTTGCCCTGCAGACCGATGGTCGCGTCGTAGTTGCCCACGGGCGTCAGCGGGTTCACGCGGAAGCGCAGCGTCTTCGTCCTGAGCGGGCTCACGTCGTCGCTGCGCTCGCTATCGACGAGCGAGAGCCACTGCGGCATATTATATAAGGTGTAGTACTCCGTGCTGCCGCTCTTGTTCTCGATATCCACGTCGAAGGTATAGTCCTCGCCGTACTTCTTGATGACGTTCACCGAGTCCTTCGTCCACTTCAGCGTGTTCTGCTGCACGTAGGCCGTCCACTTGATGGGGTCGGACTCGTTGCCGTGCAGGTCGCGCACCTTATCGACGGTGATGTTGAGCGTGGTGCCCTCCAGCTGGCGCGCCGTGAGTCCGACCATCGACAGGTTGATGACCACCTTGCGGTCCGAAGCCACGGGCGTGGCGGTGAGCACCGTCTCGTCGGGCGCGTTCTTCAGCGGCGGCGTGAGGGCGATCAGGCTCGCCGTGTCGGCGGGCAGCACCATGGCAGCGGCCTTCGGAGCCATGTTCTCCAGCGCAATCACCTTCGTCGTGACACCGTTCTCCTCGCCCGTCTTCTCGAAAGGATAGTAGGCCACCAGTCCGCGCGAATAGACGTCGGCGGTGTCTATCGTGTTGTACATGTTGCCGAGCAGGCGGCTCTCGCTGAGCGCGGCGTGCCAGATGCGTATCTCGTCGACGAGGGCCAGCATCTCGTTGTTCCTGCCCACGACGAGGCTTGTGCCCTGCATGGGCGGCACGTCGGCCTCGGGGATGACCGCCGTGCGCTGTCCGTCGAGGTAGAACGAGGCGGCCTGTCCGCGCACCACGTTCAGCGCGTAGTGGTGGTAGCGGCGCAGGTCGGGGAAGGCCTCATGGCTGGCCACCACCTGCGACTTCCCGCCGTAGTCGAGCACCAGGTTCTGCAGGCTGTCGAAGCGCAGGTGCAGGTTCGTCACCGTGTTCAGGTTCGTCATCGGGCTGTACGGGTCGGGCGTGGCGGTTTCGAACACCGTCTCGCCCTTCGGGTTGCCGCTCTTGTTGTACCACATCTCTATGGCGTAGCTCTCGCCATCGCCGGTGCCCACCTGCGTGATGTCGGCCATGACGCCCTCCGGCTTGTTGATCATCAGCCCGTAGTTCTTGTTCTCCAGCTTCCACATGTCCTTTACCACGAAGTCGTGCGTGTGGCGCAGGTCGCCGGCCACGGTGCCGTGGCCCTCGTCCATGGGCCAGAAGTTGGCCAGTCCATAGACGTAGCCGTCCTTGGCATTATACTTCTCCTCGTTGGCTTTCGACAGGTCGCGGCAGTAGTTGTAGAGTCCCAGCGAGTGGATGTCGGCCTCCACGGGGCCGAGGTACAGGCGGTTGTCCGAGAGGTAGTGTACGGCCTGCACGTTCTCCATCGTCACCGGCCGGTTGCTGAACAGGTCGATGTTATCCTTGTCCTGCAGGGCCAGCATGTTGAACACCTTCTTCTCCGTGTCGTAGTTCAGGGCGAAGAACGTCCAGCTGTCCTTCGGCACGGCGGCGTCGCTGCGGTAGGTGTTGTTGCTCATCGTCACGGTGACGTAGCCGTCGTCGCCGATGCTCAGGGCGAAGTTGTCGGTCTTCTCGCCCAGGTGCAGGATGGTGCCCGCCTCGTGCCAGTTCAGCCAGAAGTCCATGGCGAAGCTGCTTGTCAGGAACACGGGGTTCACCGTGCGCGGCATCATCTCCTCGAAGGGCACCAGCTGGTAGGCCACGTCGTGGTCTACCTCGCTGCTGTTCAGCTTCGCCGTGACGACGACGTTGTCGCCGCCCACGTAGCCCGGCACGATGTCCTCGTTGAACTCGATGGCCAGCTGGTCGCCGATGCCAAGTATGCCGTTGGCGGGCGAGGGAGTGTAGAGCGGACGCGGCTTGGTCGTATCCTTGACAACCTGCGTCACTTCGCTGAACACCTGCACCTCTTCATTGCCGTAAGGGGTGGTGGTGAAGGCGCGGAACTCATACGTGCCTTCCGGATAACTCAGTTCGCTCGACATATTCTCTGCAAAATAGATGTCGCCCGACTTAGGCAGCGAACTGAAACTCGTGCTCGTGGAGTCAGCGATGTTCGTTACCCACGTATGGAGCGTTGTCCACTGCGTGTTACCCGCGAAGCGGTACTGGATACCGATGTTCTTGAGGTTCTTGAACTGGCGGTTGAAGCCCTTCAGTTTCATCTCCAACTTGGTACTGTCCGTATTGCAGTTCACCACCGGCTCGGTGATGGCCAGCTCTATGGGCGACGACGACGGTTTGAAATAGACACTCAGTTTGGCGATGTCATAAATCTTGGTGGGCTGGTAGGCAGAGGTGAACCAGAGTTCAACGTTCTCATAGTCGAGCACGCTCTGGTCGGTCTGCCGAACGGTGATGACCTTCTTCACCGTCTCGCCGGCGGGGATAAATACGCCTCGCCCGTTGACAGGCACACCGTCCATCAGTATCTCCAAGCCATGCTGGTTGGAACGTTCCGCGATGGAGAGGTTGTAGGTGAAGTCCTTGCCCTGGTTGGTGGTGGTGTTGTTGGTCAGGTGGAGGGTGAACTGCCCGAATTCGCCGCTGGGTACATCGGTCAGTACGGCGTTCTTAGCGGCAACAACACCATCGGTGCTAATCTGGATGTCAGGTTGCTCCATCTGCACCGTGCCGTTCGAGAGCTGGTACGGAGTGCCATCGTCCTTCATATAGTACTTGGTGTACTCCGGTCCCTCGTAGGGGTTGTAGCTCTGTCCGCCGAAGAGACTGAAGAAATTACTCCAACCGGCCCTAGACTTATAGATATCGACGGAGAAGTCGGTGTCGCGGTTGCCGTCGTCAAACACATAGTCGAACTCAGCAAATCTCTTTTCGTTCTCGTCATAGTCGCTCCATACCTCATTGCGTGACCAGCCGTTTTCCGTATCAACGCCGAATTGTGTCTTGTACTGTAAACCGGCACCAGCGTTTTTCAGCGTGGCTCCGAATTTGACGACACCTCCCAGCTTGTGCGTGTAGGTGTGCGTGGTTACATCCGTAGTATCGTTACGGTCAGAGTGGACGTATTGTGTTCCTCCGTCGAATGAGATGTTCTCTTTCCAGTAGAGTGCACGCATCTCCATGCTTTTCACCTTGTCCTCTTCATTGAGTCTCAGGGCCTTCTTCCAGGTGACAATCTGGTCGTTGCACCAAGCCACTTCATCTTCGGCTGCATATTGCTTCTTGTCCTCATCCCAGGACTTCGGAACTTTCTGCAGGTATGTACCGTCCTGGCCGTAGTTCTCTTTGTCCTTTTTGAGCCATGTGGCATAGACCACTTCGTTGCCGTTGTTCACCCATGCCTCAGCTTCTTCCTTTGTGTCGAAATGCTGTGTCAGATAGCTGTTGCGTGACTGTTCCCATTTCGGTATCATGACGTTCTCCAGTTCGTATGCGGTGTACATGAACTTGGTCTTTACGCTGTCGCCAAAACTCACAGCCACATCGTCTTTCAGTTCGAAAGGCGCACTCTCGTTCTCGCGGAAGAAGCCCACCTTGCGGCATGTGCCTAAGAGCAGGTTCTTCGAGTATCCGATAAACACATCGCCGGGCGAGCCCGCATAAACAGGGTTTGAGCTTGTGGACACTTCATCCGTGGCTGTGATAGCCCATGTCTCTTCGTGTGTAGAGCCTCTGTTCCATTCGTACTTGGCACCGAATCCGACGTCAGTGGTATTGTCAATATCGGTTTGCTGGGTCCATACACCTATGCCTGCGCCGATATAAATCAACATACCTACATTGGCTTCAAAAGAAATCTTTTCCGTTCCATAGCCTCCATTGGCAGTGGTTCTTACCTTCGTTTCCACCGTGCCTTTTTTCCATACGGTTTTCGACTTGGAGCCCGGCGGGTCGCGCAGCACCATCAGCAGTTGGTCGTAACCTTTTGTCACAAAATTGTTGCCCATGGGCAGACTACCCACCACGATGGCATCAAGGCTTGCGGGGGAGTAGGTACGTTTGTTGCGCTCCAATGTTACGCCGAGGCGACGCGTATAGGGGGCTGTGACGTTCGGAGCACCCGCCGTCCACTTGAAGGTGTACCTGCCCAGCGAGTCGAGTTCCAGCTGGTTGCGTTTCAGGTCATGGACCTGTCCGGGCGTGTAGCCACTGTTGGGGTCGTCCACTACGCAGATGATGTCTTGCTCACTGCTCATCTCGTTGCTGATGGTCAGCACTTGTCCGTTCATGGGGATGGTGTCCGCCACGGCCTTGCCCGTGTCCTTGTTGATATAGACTTCATAGCCGAATACGGAGGTCTGGTATTCTTTGTCCATCTCGTAAATGGGGTAGCCAAAACGGTAGCTAATGCTGTCGTTGCTCTTTTTGCTCCAAATATCACTGATGGTGAACTTGCCCAGTTCGTCCTCACCCTCATATTTGTCTATTCCGAAGACGCCCTTTTCGCTCTTCGGCTGACTGATATCTACTTGTGGCGTGGCAAAATAGGTCTTCACCATTTTCGTATGGTATTTGTAGTAGTTCCACACCGAGTCGCCCTGCTCCGTCGCTATTTTCAGCGAGTCGGAATTTTCCATAATGACGTTCGTCAGGTCTATCTGCGGCAGGGTGGTGAACTCCACGCTGCGGTTCTTGTCGATACTGATAGACTTGGTGATGTATTTCAGCGGCGGCAATTTGACAGCGAATTCGCCTGTCAGGCTGTCGGTAGTGATTTTGATGTAGTGGGTGTCGCTTCCTTCGTGGCCTGTCCACGCCCTGCTGTTGATATTGACGGTGTCGCCCGTCCAGATACGGTCTGTCGCTGCGGGCGTCTTATGGTCCTTGTCCAGACAGTTGAACGACCGGCTGTCGTTGTTCAGTTTCAGTGTGATGGTAGCCACGCCGATGTTGTTCTTCGACGCGCCGAAGCCCACGGCAAGTGTATCGTTGCGCACACCGCCGCCCACGCGGCCTACGAAGTTCACAAGTGTAGAGTCGGCGAAGTCGTATGATACAGGAGCATTGAAGGTATGCGTTTTCGTCGTTGGGTAGCGTCCCCCTGCCACCATGACGTGATTCTTCAGTTTGGCTTCCACATAGTGCTCACCGATAGGCACGGAAATGTTGTAGTAGCCATTGGCGTCTGTCTGCTGCACTTCGCCGTTAGTGGTCAGCAGTTCGCCATCCACATAGAGTTGTATGCCTTCGGCGGGGATGTTCGTACCCGCATAATAGACGTGTCCATGCATAGAGAAACTCGACACGTCCTCGAAGTCGATGTTGTTGGCCGTGAGCGAAGTGGGGCTGACGAACATCGTGCGCGCAGTGGGGCTGAAGCGGTGGACGCCTAACATCGGCGATATTTCGTAGTTCGTGCCGCCCTGCTGGAACGGAATGCCGCGGATGATATAGTTGCCCTTCTTGTCGGTCTCGCCGTATAGTTCGAGGTGCTGGGGCACAGCAGCGGAAGGCACGGCGTTCACACCCACTTCGGGGTGGTTCTGCTGGTAGATGCCGTCCTGACGCGCCACGTCGAAAGCATATTTCTGCACTTTTATACCCTCGTCTAAGGGCCAGTAGAGAATCATGCCGTCTTCCGTGCCGCCGAGGATACGGGTGTAGTTACTTTCTATCTCCTTGCGCGTGAGGGCTCTGGTCCACAGACGGATGTCGTCTGCATTACCCGAGAAAGCCTTGCCGGCCAGACGGTTGGAACCGCCGACGCTGAAGGTCAGCGCACCTGCGGCTGGGCAGGCCGTCCAAGCACTGTTGGCTACCAGCATGCTGTCGCACTGCAGCGTGTCCGTGCCGGTATAGAAACGCCACTTGCCCTTGCTATAGGTAGCGGCTATGTGCGTGAAGTCGGTAGTAGAGAACGTCAGCGACGGGAACTCGGTAAGCGTCTTGCCGCCGTTTGAGTTGTCGATGGCGTAGAGGTGGAACACGCCGTTGCTCTTCTTGACACCCAGCTCTATGGCGTTCTTGAGTTGCAGCAGTTGCTGCTGGTCGGCGCCGGAAACGAACGGTTGTGCCCACAATTGGAGGGTCAGCTCCTTGCCTCCGTTGAGCGCACCGGCGTATTTTGCCGAGTCTGCCGTCCACTGCAAGCCTTTTCCCTCATCGTTAATATAGCGCGAGAGGAACTGCGGCTGGCTGTTCTGCGCGTCGGAAGATGCCTTGAAAAGTTTCACTTTAGCGCCCTGTACCGCCGTGCCTGTGCCGTAGGAGACATGTCCGGTAATCGTACCTTTCGCCTGTGAGAAGCCCGCCGCGATGACTTCGTCGGTCTGTACCAACTGGTTGTCACATTCCGCACCGTACGCCTGCACGGAGTACTCATAGTAGGAACCAGCCAGCGGACGGTTGTCAATATAGGTGTACTCTGATGCCGTGCCGTGTATCTCGTCGGTCAGCAGCGTCCACTCCGTCTCGCCGATGGGCCTGCGCTGCACGCGGTAGTAGATATCGTGCTCTGTATCGGGACGCTTGACTTTCCATTTCACAATCACCGTGCTTTCCTCCGTACCCTTCGAAGCCGTCACCTCGCTGATGGAACTGCCGGTCGGCAGGTTGGCACTGGCAATATTGGAATAGACCTCGCGACCGCCCACGGTGGTGCGCACCCGGTACTCAATCAGGTCGCACACCGTACCTGTAGTGATAAATTCGGCTTCCGTCTTTTCAGGGTCAATGCTGATGGTCTCGTTCAGCGTGCGCCATGTGTAGTTGGTATTGGCGGGGCGATGGTCGATATGCCACGTCAGACCTGTCACGGGGACGCTATACTCCCACTTCAGGCGCACGCCATCCTCATAACTCTTGTCCTGTGTCAGCATTATGGGCACTTTTAACGTGGTGGCTACAGTGTCCTCTTCCCACAAGTCGGTCTCGTTGTGCGTCCGCTGGTAGCCTGGCAGTTTGGTCAGCTTGTTCTTGTATTTGCTCTCCAGGATGTCAGGCAGGAAGATGACGCGATAGACGTACTGCTTTTCGTAGTCGATGTTCTTTTCATCGGTTATCTGTAGAGTCTCGTTGTCGCTGCTGAGCTCGCCTACATTGGTGTAGTCGGAAGCCGAGCCGCCTTCCTCGTAGCGCACGACATACCATTTGCCGTCCTCGCGGCACGCCACATCCTTCTCGTTGGTGCCGTCGAAGCCCTTGGCACTGTTCTGCTTCGTCCACTTCACTACCACTTTTTTGTTCCACTGGTCAAACTCCGTCGTCACCGTCACTGGCCGCGTAAAGGGCTTAATGAGAATATCGTTGACATACGGCTGGTCGAGATAAAGGTTGCTGGTGCCGCGTCGGGCGAGGTCACCGCCCACATTGATGCGCTGACCGCCACGGTAGCGCAGATAGACAGGCACGGTGTAGGCGTAGTCAGCCTTTTCCATCTTCGGGGTCTCCGGCCAGTAGTCAAACGTGATGTCCATCTTACTATCCGCCTTCTTGGTGCAGGTTATATTGTTCTGCGCCGTGCTGAACGACTTGTCTTTGCTCTGACGGCCGTTCTTGTAATAGTACCAGTAGATGTCGTAGTACTGCGACAGGTAGATGTCCTTGTCGCGCTTGTCGGGCGCGTTTTCCGCCTTGAAGCCTAACTGCCCGTCCTCGTTCCATTCGATTTTGAGTTTGGGCATCGGGCTGTCCTCCTTGAGTGCCGTGCAGTCGATGTTCTTCTCATACTGCACCCAGCCCAAGTCGTTGTAGTAGCCAGGCCGAACGGCTGCAATGCGCTCTTTCATCACGATACGCTTCACGCCGTCCACAAAGGCTTGCGACGAAGGCATATATTGTATTTTTATGTTCCAATAGTGCTCGCCAGAGTGGGCTATACCGTTAATGAGGTCATAGATATCGGACACATAGATATAGCCCCATGTATTGTCAGTGATTTGGTAGGGAACTTCAGTTATTTTATCATAATTCTTCTCCCAATGCGCAATCTGATGAGACTGATCATCGGCAGTCACTACATAAATGTCCCCATAAAACCCCCTGTTTTTTAAATCAGAGTTGTTAGCAAACATAACACTATATTCATAGTGTGTTGCCAGTTCGAAGTCCCAATAGAACTGGTCGTTAGTGACATCAAAGGCTTTTTTCGTCTTGAAATAGCCACGATCCCACCATTTATTTTCTCCAAGATACGCCGAAACTTCTCCCGTGTAGTGGACATTTCCCCCACCGCCATCGGTGATTGTCTTGTCCCATACGTAGCCATCGCCAGTCCACTGCACGCCGGAGGAATCCGCCCACGCCGGACTTACCCCGCCCATGAGCAGCATGAGCAGGAGCATCACTACTTGCAGCCCGAACGCTCCGCGTCCCAGCCGCCAGAATCCTTGTCGTTGCCTTGTCTTCATATTGTCTTTATCTTTTTTTGTTTATTGCTTGGTAAGTTTCAGCCCCGTGGCCTCCACGTACTCACCCTCGGTGAGCGTGGCCTTTGCGGTGCCGCGTGTCGGTTCTATTTTTGAAACTATTAATCAGAATCAACCCTCCAATTCTCAATCTTGAGTCCTGGTATCCGCTCGAAATGTCTTACATTGTCAGTAACCACCGTCAAACCTTCAGCAAGTGCATGACCACCGATAAGCATATCGAACTCATCAATGAGTTCCCCTTTTTGTTGAAGATTGGCTTTGATTTGCCCGTATCCATTAGCCTCTTCAGGCAGAGGCAACACCATGAAACGTTTTCGCAACATATTTATACGCACCATCTCTTGGTCGAAATATATCTGTTTGCTATATTTTGCCTTGTAAGCACCATAGTAAAGTTCCTGCAGCGACACTACAGACATACAGCACCGGTCGAAACCTGCATGTAGGATGCGGTTGATGACTGAGCGGTTGCCATGAACAAACTCTATCAAGATGTTTGTGTCCAGCAGATATTGCTTATTCTCCATCGTGCAGTGGCTTTAGGTTACGTTCTTCAAAATGGTGACTCTCACGTATCATCTGCTTGGCTTCGTCGGCAGTCATTGGATTGTCGTAGGGCGTTGCCAGAAACTGACGCACAAACTCTTCATCAGCAGTGAAATGCTGTTCTTCATCCTGCATCGTATCGACAAGATACGCTACAACTGTTAGTTTCTGTTCGCGAGTCATTCCTTTCATTAACCCCATATATGGTGCCATTGGGGTTGACATCATCTTTAAAATTGTTGTCATCGTCCTAATGTTTAAATATTATACCGTGTGCAAATTTACAAATTATTTCGGAATTTCCTTGCATCAGAGGCAAAAAATGCATTATTCATTTTGCGTCAGTTTCAGCCCTGTGGCAACGACGTATTCACCCTCGATGAGCTTTGCCTTTGCGGTGCCGCTATAGGTGTTGCCGCTGCCGTCGCTGACGGTGAAGCGGAAGGTGCGCTGCGCGCTGGTGGGCAGCAGGGCGACATAGACTGCCGCCTGCGCCGTCGGACAGTTGATGGTGAGTGGTCCGCTGCTTTCGTTGCCGGTAGCATGGACATCGTCTTGCGCCGTGTTTACACCGATGCTGACAGTTGCTGTCTGTGGATATTTGCCGGCATCACTGTTGCTGCCGCCATAGCTGATGCTGAGCGACTTGATGGGGATGACAGCCCCGCCGTCCTTGTTGACGAACGAGAACTTGCACACCGTGAGCAGGCTCTTCATCTTCGGCATCGTGGCATCGGCGGTAGCATCGGTCACGGAGTTGACCAGTGCCTTGCCATAGACATAGTGGAAGTTGGTGGCGAGCCCGCTCAGTGTGCCGTCCTGACCGCTGAGCGCAATGGTGTATTGGCTGTTGGTGGTGAATGTCGTGGCGGGATAGACCACGGCGAGGTAGTCGCCCGCGCTGCACGTCACGTTGCCCGTGAACTGCGAGGTGGCGGCGGTGGTCGTAGCCGTCAAGTTGCCAGAAACAGGTACACCTTCTTCACCATTATACTGCATCCTGCTCAGGTTGCAGTACGTCAGGGCGTCGCCCGCCGTCCACTTGGCGGTGAGGCCGTCGTCCTCGGTAAGCGAGGCACGTGTCAGTGCCTGGCGAGCCTCCGCCGCACCGTCGTCCGCCTCCGTGATGGTGAGGCGGCGCACCTTCACGCCGTCGTCAGCCGTCTGCGGCGCGTTGTCGTTTGTGGCCGTGTCGTCATCACCCGAACAGGCCGTCAGCCCGGCCAGCATCATGCCGCCGAGCACAAAAAGCATCAGAAATTGTTCCTTCGTTCTCATCATGGATTAACGTTTTCGTTGTTTTTATACTTGCTTCAGTCATTGTCCCAGATGCCGCGGCTCTGTGGGGCGTTGCTGCTGCCGCCTTCGTCCTGGCTAAAGCCGCCACTCGACTTGCCGTAGCCGGAAATCTCGCCGCTCACCGTGAGCAGCTGCTGCCGTGCGTGGAGGGCAACCACCCTCGCCGTCGGTTTCGTGTATGCTTTCTTCATTGTAGTAACTGTTTTTTGAATGATATAAAATTTGCAAACCGTTGAAAAAAAAACAAACAGGCTTCCCATACATTTCTGCAAGGAAAGCCTTATATTATTATGCGCGTATGCCCGCAATTTTAATAATGTATAATTGGCTGTTAGTAACTGAGAGAGTAGCAAAAATATTGGAATGACCAAAAGAATCGGTCACTCTTTTCGCTCCGTTGGCATTATTTAACCTCTCTCTGTGGGGCATAGCGTAGGGGGTGTTGGTTATGTGAAATCAGTCGGCAATCTCCATCATGTCGAAGTACAACAGTCGGGTATGCTCATCCTCGTCCTTCTTCGTCAGGTGGAGAAACCCATTCTTCGAAGTCGGTCAACTCGTAGTCAGGAGTCAAGCGAACAAGAATCATGAATCAGATGCAAACATTGATGTATTTCTTTGCTTCTGCCACTCGTGCCTCAAACTTGCGGCGGTTCTCAGCCCGTTGCTCCTTGCTCATGTGCTCTACCTCCAGCCTTCGCATCTCGAAGTTGAAGGCATCCTCGCCCTTCAATACGGGGGTTTCTCTGATAGGTCTTGCCATAATAATGCGCATTAAGATGAATATTCGGTGCAAAGATACAAAAAATATTGTAATTATGCTCCGATACGGAAGAAAATCTTCTTAAAAGGACGCATTTTGAGGTACTTATGCCTCATCAGTCTGTCATAATGCCCCCTTATCTACACGTTTATGAAAGTTCTTGCCGTGCAAGCGACCTAAGGTCGAGCGAAATACGTTAAATCTGCCCTCACAAGCCAAGGTAGAAAACACACGGGACCACTTTGATACCGCGAAGCGGCCTGAGAAAAAACCAATAAAAACAAATAAAAACAAGAAAAACAAATTCGTAAATTTTCTCATTTGGTACAATAGCTATCGCCTTGCCCACCGCATAGCTCAATGCGCAGCCATCCCCTCTTGAACCCTGCCCTTACGGGGAGGGGCAGGGGTGGGGTCTGTAACTTCTTTGCTGCCTCTTCTTTGCTGCCTCATATTTGCTGTCCCTTCTTCGCAGCCTCTTCTTCGCTGTCCCTTCTTCGCTGATAAAATATGGCAATGATATAGCAGTTGACCCTTTGCAGAAAGGATTTATGCGCAGCCATCCCCTCTTGAACCCTGCC
>JAEEGG010011122.1_pt1 | contig 19705 bp, 14 predicted proteins | sample 9134161 | NCBI WGS metagenome assembly JAEEGG01 (sample SAMN16246543, study PRJNA631951) | gut metagenome | biome: gut microbiome; feature: rumen; material: CR-attached | host: Bos | place: Iran: Karaj | collected 2018-10 | reverse complement strand
GCCCTTATTTCGGCATCTTTCCGATTGTCAGTCGGTTACAATGCACCGCATTGCTCCCTCCTTCCGCACGGAAATCTGCTCGAAATAAGAACAAAATCGATTGAAAGCAATTTATAGAACCCACCTATAGTTACCGCATTTTTAGCGGTTAATAAATACACTTATAAATTATACTGCATGATCCTACCCATACAAATCAGATTCAACGACGTGGACCAGATGGGACACATCAACAATGCCGTCATCATGGAATATTTCGACTTAGGCAAGTCGGAGTATTTCTCGGCCGTGGGGGTCCCGCCCGAGACAGGTGAGTTCACGGTGGTTATCGTCCACCTCGAGGTGGACTTCCTGTCACAGATACGTTTCCACGACCACATCCATATCACCACTCACACCGAAAAAATCGGCAACCGTAGTGTTTCCGTCATCCAGCAGGTTGTCAACACCGACACGGGCGACATCTGCGCTACTTGCCATACTATCCTCTCCGGCTATAGTCGCCTCACCCAGACGAGTGCACCCATCCCCGACTCCCTCCGCAAATCCATCAAGCACTACGAAGAGGAGCACAAAGACTGAAAAAACACAACAACAGACATACTTTCTCTAAATCTGAAACTATGAAGAACAAAGTCCTGATTGTTTACACCGGCGGTACCATTGGTATGGTACAGGACGCCAACGGATCCTTGAAGCCTTATCCCATGAGACACATCTACGATGTGGTTCCCGAGCTGCGCAGTTGTGCCTACCAGATAGACACCTGCCAGATGGAGAATATCATCGATTCTTCCAACATGACACCCTCCAACTGGATAGAGTTGGCTGAGATAATAGAACGTAATTACGAGGATTATGATGGGTTTGTCATCCTGCATGGAACCGACACCATGGCCTACACAGCCTCTGCGCTGAGTTTTATGTTCAAGAATCTCACCAAACCCATCATCCTCACGGGCAGCCAATTGCCAATGGGCGTGCTGCGAACTGACGGACGTGAGAACATTATCTGTGCCCTTGAGCTGGCCTCTTGCCGCGAAGCCTACATTCCCGAGGTCTGCCTCTTCTTCGAGAACCGTCTCTACCGCGGCAACCGCAGCACCAAGGTGAGCGCCGAAAATTTCGATGCCTTCACCAGCTACAACTATCCCTCTTTGGCCCTTGCCGGCATCCGTTTCAGTTTTAAGAAACACCTCTTCCTCAAGCGTCCGGATAAACCGCTGGAGGTACGCAAGAATTTCGACCGCAACATTGCCGTCTTGAAGCTCTTCCCCGGCATCACTCCCAATGCCGTAGATGCCATTTTGCACACCAAAGACCTGCATGGCGTGATTATCGAGACTTTTGGCTCCGGCAATGCACCCACCGAACCTTGGTTTATCCATGCCTTGGAAGATGCCATCAAGCGCGACATCATCATTCTCGATGTCACCCAATGCAAGGCAGGTTCCGTCATTCTGGACCAATACGAAGCCAGTTGCGACCTGAGCCGCATCGGTGTGATTGGGGGCAACGACATCACCTTGGAGGCAGCTGTCACCAAGATGATGTACCTGCTGGGCACCTACCCCAACGACCACGACCATGTACGCCGTAGTTTGACCTACTCGCTCCGCGGCGAGATGACCATTCCTAACGAAAATCCCCACAATTGAAAAGAATAACCTTCATACTACTGCTGCTCCCCGCCATAGTCAGTTGGGCACAAGACCGACCCGGACACCTGAACACCTTCGACAGCCAAACGCTCCATTATGGCATTCAGGTGGGTTATACCCAATCCAAATTCGACCTCCAATTCTCTGAGCAGGACACCCTTCGCCAAACCATCCTTGGCACTACCTCCTATTATAGCCCCGGCTTCCACATCAATGTGATAGGCGATTTGCGACTGAGTGACTATTTCAACCTGCGCCTGCTGCCAGGCATCACCCTTATCAGTCGCGACATGTCGTATGTGTGGTCCGAAGACTACACCTCCACCCACTGGAAATACGACACCCGACGCACCGTGGAGTCTGTCTATGGCGAAATACCCCTCGAGTTGAAGTTCCGTGCCAAACGTTATGGCAACTTCCGTCCTTACCTCACAGCCGGTGGCGTGTGGGGGTTCGACTTCGCTTCTTTGCGCAAAAACAAAAACAACAACGACGAATCCATCATCCGGCTCAATCCCATCGACTTGCGCTATACCTCTGGGGTAGGTTTCGACGTGTTTCTGCGCTATGTGAAGTTTGCCATCGAGTTCAAGATGGCTTTCGGCGTGATAGACCTGCGCGTGGAGGACAACGACTACTATACCCAATCAGCCACCCAGCTACTTTCACGCACCTTTATGCTATCCTTTACCTTCGAAGGGCAATCCATTGGTCTTCACAAGTAACTGCCATGAAACAACAACTCGCCATCGACCTCACCCCCCAAGAGTACGGCACCCCTGCCCTACTCCTTCGGGCCGTGGCTCGCAAAACAGGCATACCCGTCAGCGACATTGCCCACGTGGAGGTCCTTCGTCGGAGTCTCGACTCCCGTAGAGGGCACATTCTCTACCATGCCACGGTCGAGCTCTATTGCGGCGAGGAATACATAGCACCCGACTACCACGGCAACTACCAAGACTGCCACCATCGGCCTTCCGTGATCATCGTTGGCGCAGGTCCTGCTGGACTTTTCGCCGCTCTCCGCGCCCTTGAGTTGGGGGTGAAACCGATACTTTTAGAGCGGGGCAAACCGGTGGAAGAACGTCGCACCGACATTGCCCAGCTAGCCCGCACCCAGGTGGTCAACCCCAACAGCAACTGGTGCTTTGGCGAAGGAGGGTCCGGCACCTATTCCGACGGCAAACTCTACACCCGCAGCACCAAGCGCGGCAATGTCGAGGACATCATGCACCGCTTCATAGAGCATGGCGCAGACCCCGCTATTGCCATCGATGCCCACGCCCATATTGGTACCGACAAACTCAGCGGCATCATCGCCAACATGCGCAAAACCATCCTCGATCATGGTGGCGAGTATCATTTCTCCACACAGGTCACCGACCTCATCCTGGAGCATACTGCAGGCGAAACCATCGTCCGAGGCGTCAAAGATGCTGATGGCAACGAATACAAAGGGGTGTCCGTCATCCTTTCCACCGGACATTCCGCCAGAGACATCTACTACCTTTTCGACCAACGGGGGTGGTTGCTGGAGGCCAAACCCTTTGCCATGGGCATTCGTGTGGAGCACCCGCAGAGCCTAATCAACGAGATCCAATACCACATCACCCCCAACAACCGTTCGCAGTTATCCTACCTTCCGCCTGCCGCATACAGCCTGACCACTCAGGTCGATGGGCACGGTGTTTTCTCTTTCTGCATGTGTCCCGGCGGTGTGATAGTGCCAGCTGCCACCGATGCCAACCAGCAGGTTGTCAACGGCATGAGCAACTCTCTTCGCAATTCGCCTTTCGCCAATAGCGGTATCGCTGTCACCGTTTCCCTCGCAGACGTACCAGCATACGCAAGCCATGGTCCTTTGGCTCTCCTGCATTTCCAACAGGATGTCGAAAGAGCCATTTTCGATGCCGTGGGAGGCAGCATCACCGCCCCCATCCAACGCCTCACCGACTTCTGCAAAGGCCGCCCCAGCCAGAGCAACAACAAAAGCAACTATCTGGGCAAGATCCTCAATTATCCCCTCTACGAGATACTTCCACCTTTCATTGTCAAAGGGTTGCAATTAGGGCTGCAAGACTTTGGGCGCAAGATGCATGGCTTTTACACCAACCAAGCAAGTGTGCTTGCCGTGGAGAGCCGCACCTCCTCCCCTGTCCGCATTCCACGCGACGCCACCCTGCAACACCCACAGCTACGCCGCCTCTACCCCTGTGGCGAGGGTGCCGGTTATGCCGGCGGCATCGTTTCTTCGGCTCTCGACGGAGTGAAAGCCATTGAGGCCATCCACGCAACCATCACTTAAGTTTCCTCCAACAACTACATCCTCTCACATAACTTTTCAATCCAGACCCAAAAACTATGAATTTTGACTTGAAATCCGACTTCGCCCCCATGGGCGACCAAATAGAAGCCATCAAAGAATTGGTGGCGGGCATCAAGAGCGGCCAACGGGCACAGGTGTTGCAAGGCGTCACGGGTAGTGGAAAAACCTTTACCGTGGCCAACGTGATCGCCCAACTCAACCGTCCCACCTTGGTGATGAGTCACAACAAAACCCTTGCCGCCCAGCTCTACGGCGAGTTCAAGCAGTTTTTCCCTAACAACGCTGTCGAATACTTTGTTTCCTACTACGATTACTACCAACCAGAAGCCTACATTGCGGCCACCAACACCTATATTGAGAAAGACCTGGCCATCAACGACGACCTCGACAAACTACGCCTACGTGCCTCTTCGGCCCTACTCAGCGGCCGCCGAGACGTGATAGTGGTCTGCTCGGTAAGCTGCATCTACGGCATCGGCAACCCCGCCGAATTCAAGCGCAGCACCATCAATATCAAAGTGGGACAACGGCTCACGCGCGACAACCTACTGCTGATGCTACTCGATGCCCAATATGTTCGTAATGAGATAGAATTCATCAATGGCCGTTTTCGTGTCAAGGGCGAGACTGTTGACGTATTCCCCTCCTTTGCCGACTTCTGTTTCCGCATCTCCTTCTGGGACGATGAGATTGAAACCTTGGAGAGTTTCGACCCCATCAGCGGGCAGAAGCTAGAAACTTTTCAAGACATCACCATCTACCCTGCCAGCAACTTCCTCACCTCCAAGGAAAATATGGCCGATGCCCTCCACCAGATTCAGGACGACATGTTCGCCCAGCGCGACTACTTCTATTCCATCGACAAACCCCTGGAGGCCAAACGTCTGGAAGAACGTGTCAACTATGACCTCGAGATGATTCAAGAGTTAGGCTATTGCAGCGGCATCGAGAACTATTCGCGCTATTTCGACGGCCGCAAGGAGGGCGAACGTCCTTTCTGCCTTATCGACTATTTCCCCGACGATTTTCTGCTTGTGGTGGATGAAAGCCATGTCACCATCCCTCAGATTGGTGCCATGTATGGCGGCGACCGCTCCCGCAAGAAATCGTTGGTAGAGTATGGTTTCCGGCTCCCCTCAGCGCTGGACAACCGCCCCCTCACCTACGACGAGTTCTACAACATCACCGGACAGACCATCTACATTAGTGCCACCCCCGCCCAGTATGAATTGCAGGAGGCCGAAGGCGTTGTGGTGGAGCAGGTGATACGTCCAACAGGACTGCTCGACCCCGTAGTAGAGGTACGTCCCGCCGTCAGCCAGGTCGACGACCTGCTGGATGAGATTGAAAAAACCGTCTACAAAGGCGAACGTGTCCTTGTCACCACCCTTACCAAACGCATGGCCGAGGAGATGACCACCTATCTTATCAACCTGGGCATCCGCAGCAAATACATCCACAGCGATGTTGACACCTTGGAACGCGTGGAGATTATGCGCGACCTCCGTATGGGGGTCTTCGACGTGCTGGTGGGGGTCAATCTGCTTCGCGAAGGTCTTGACCTCCCCGAAGTCTCTCTGGTCGCCATCCTCGATGCCGATAAAGAAGGATTCCTACGCAGCGACAGGGCTCTTATCCAAACCATCGGACGCGCTGCCCGTAACGTCCACAGCAAGGCCATTCTCTATGGCGACACCATCACGGGCAGCATGCAGCGTGCCATCGATGAGACCAACCGCCACCGCGAGAAACAGATACGCTACAACATGGAACATGGCATCGTGCCACGCCAAATTGTCAAAAGCGTGGATGCCATCATGGGCTCCACTAGTGTCATCGAGCGTGCTGCCGAAGAACATTCGGAAGAGAAGGCCCCCGAGGGGCCCAACATCCCCAACATAGCCGCCTCGCCCTATGCCCTCAACACTCCCGCACACAGTGGCGGCAAGAGTCGGTACAACCCACACAACAACCAGCCGTTGCCCGCTGTGGCCGAATCAGAGGAAGCTGCTTCATCTGCTGTCAGCGAACCTGACCCACAATGGGTCAACAAAACGCAGGCTCAGTTGCGCAAAGAAATCCGTGACACCCAACGCAAGATGCAACAAGCGGCCAAGGAGATGGACTTCTTGGCGGCCGCGAAATACCGCGACCAAATCCGCGAAATGCAGAAAGCCCTCGAAGATGCCCGATAAACACCCATTATACACAACAAAAGATGAAAAAAAACTGGCCTTTGATACTGATAGCAATTTCCCTCTTCTTGATTGAAATCAGCAACGAACTAACTACCACGGGGATGTTCTTGGACGGACTTGTATACAGCAATTTGGCCGCCAACATGGCTCAAGGAATCTGCACCTTTTGGCATCCATCCATTAGCGAATCATTCATGAGCACATTCGTAGGCCATCCACCACTGGCATTCGGCCTACTGGCCTTGTGTTACAAAATTCTCGGGGTCCACATCTGGGTTGCCAAAGCCTATTCTCTGTTCATGTTTCTCCTATCCGGAATACTGCTGTTGCGACTATGGGTCCGCTTGGGGTTCAAAAGAGAGATGGGCTGGTTGCCCCTCCTTCTGTGGGCATTAGTACCACTGGTGCCACAATATGCCTGCGACAACATGCTTGAGGGCACCATGGGTGTTTTTGTTCTCGCCTCAGTCCTCTGCCTGTTGCACTACCCTGTCAGCATTATCAAAAAAGTGGGTTGGCACTTCTTGTCCGGACTTTTCCTTTACCTTGCCTTCCTTACCAAAGGCTTCACCGGCCTCTACCCTATCTGCCTACCCGTGATAATATGGCTGGTAGAGCTCCTTTTCCACAACGAGGAAAAGCATTATACTTTTCTCAAATCACTTATCCTTAGCCTTGTACCCCTCGTCTCACTAACGCTTTGCATCGTGATTGTTGGATTGGCTCAACCAGCGGCATTCACCTACTTCAAAGCATACCTGTCCGAGCAGATTGTTTCAGGCATTGGGGTTGTCACCGTCAGCAGCCGCTGGTATATTGTAATCAAATTTTTCGAGCGTACTGCCATACTCTGGGTTCTCACCATCTTCATCCTTGGCATAACCTATCTCTCCAAGCACAAGGGGGACAGCACTTTTATATCCAAACACAACGCAAAGACATTTCTCACCTTCACCCTGCTGACCCTTTCGGGAGTCATTCCCATGATGATTAGTACCAAGCAAAGCGACTTCTACATCCTCACCGTCTTCCCCTTCATCGCAGTAGCTATAGGAGCCCTGCTCAACGATAAGGTGGAAGAATGGCTAACCAAAACAGGCAAGCGCTTTCAAAGTATCATAACCACCGCGGCCATCCTAATGGTACTCATCGCCCTCACAACCAACATCATCCATGTTGGCAAGCCTGGCCGTGATGTCGAAATTCAGCACGATGTAGCACTCATCACCAGCCAATTACAACAAGGCGAGCATATTGCCATACCCGAATCCCTCTACGACCAATACAGCCTCATCAACTACGCCTATCGCGCCAAACAGATAGACATGCGTCCCACCTCCTTCGACCTGCCCACAGAGTCCTTGCCGATTCACCTACTCACCCTCTCCGACCAAGAAAACCCTGACCCCCGATACCACGAAGTGGAGCTTCCCACCCATCAGTATAAGCTCTACGAGTTGGCCCAATAGCCAATTGCTATTCATAATCAGTCCCCCCCTTTCTTTCAATCCATAGTGTAAAAACAAGATTTGGGAAAAATAAGTCCCCACTCCGCAATTTTCTTCAAAAAAAAGGAGTATCTTTGCAACTGTTAGAAAAAAGTATAACCCCAAACACATTAGCCCAATGAAACGAATTGCATTGTTATTCCTCTCTCTGACGGTGGCATGCATGCTTTATGCCCAACCCCACGGAAAACCAAATCCATTCCACAAACACAAACCCGACATCAAGCCATTGCCTACTCCAACCATCATCGTACAAGCACAAAACGCCGAGAGCTTTTACGTCTACCTCAATGGCGACCTTGTCAACGAGGTTCCTCGCACGCAGGTTGTAATAGACCGACTGGACAACAACCCACAAGAAGTCATCATCGTACTCAATCATCCCGTACGCAAAGCCGCAGCAGTTGATGTCTACCCCGAAATAGCCGGCAGTACCGTCTATGTGGAATACAACCGTCCAACCGACCAACTCCTTATTACACCCCCACCCACTCAGTTGCCAAGGCACAACACCCACCACCCAAGAGCACACCACCCCCAACAGCCTACAATCACACAGCCCGTTGTGGTTATTGAAGAACCCCAAACCGCTTCCGACGAATGGGTCAACGAGATGGTTGGCATTCTCAAAAGCCAATCCTTCGATTCTGAAAAAAGTGCGACTGCCCAAGGGCTGCTCAACAACGGCCTGCCCTTCACCTCAAACCAGATTGCCCGCATCGCCGGCACCTTTACCTTTTCCTCCGCCACGGTGGAATTTCTCAAATCAGCCTATACCCATTGCATTGACCCCCAGAACTACGAGCGCGCCCTTGCCGTCCTTACCTTCAGCTCCGACCGCGAGTCCGTCCGCACCTATATCAACTCGCTGCAATAAGCCCATATCCTCCAATACCCATTTTTGTCTGTTCCCCCGCGAACTACAAAAAACTGCATAAAGAAAACTGGCATCCAAGGTACGCTGCGCGGCTTGGATGCCAGTAGGATTGAATCTGTAAATTCTTTATCGCGATGGTGTGTCAGTCAAGACTCACACGGCCACCTTTACTTGGTGGAGATAACCAGGAAGCGGGTCTGCTCCCAGAATTTGGCGGGATTGAGGATGCGGAGATAGGAGACCAGTTTGGGGTCGTTCTCATCCATCACCAGCTCATAGCTGTTCTCGGCATGCTTGGAGACAACCACAGCTCTCTTCATGTTGATAGGAATGGTGGTCACCTTGGTACGGTCAATCTGGGTGAAACGGTCCATAGGCAGTTCAGCGTTGGTGCCTTGGTGGCGGCCGATGCCGATGAAACCACCCGACTTGCTGACGATACCGGCCTCGCTGAGGTCGCTGTAGCTTCCGACAACATAGTAGGCGCGGTTGGCCTCATTGGTCTGACGCTGGATGTATTGCTCTTTCTCCTCATTGGCGGCGGTAAGCTGAGAAACATCGTCGTTGAGTTTCTTGATGAGCACCTTGTTGCTCTCCAACTCGGTCAGCAGCTCGGCAATCTGTGATTCCTGAGCGGCGATACGCTCTTCCTGACGGCTGACAAGCTCCTGAAGACGGGTGCTTTCGTTGCCCTCGGTCTTAATCTTAGCCTGCAGATTGGCCAGTTTCTGTTTGTTGGAAGCCATCAGGCTTTCGATGTTCTTGATTTGCTCATTAATTTGGTTCTTCACATTGGGTTGACCCTCCAGATTGGCACGGCGAAGCTCTTGGATGGTGTTGTAGCGAGAGTTGACAGCTGCCAGATTTTCCTCAATCTCATTCAGGGTGGCAAACATAGAGTCCAACTCAGCATCCTTGGTGCTAATTATCTGTTGCAGGGAGTCGTTAGCCTTGATAGCGGCATCGAGTTCGGGATTGTTTTGGTTGTTGCAAGAAGCAAAAAACATGGCCACAAATGCCACACTTAAACCCAATACAATTTTCTTCATAGACGTTTTTTCATTTTTTAAATTGTAGGCCGGCAAACGATTCTGCGCCACCTCCTACAATATATTAATACTATTTTTTAATTTTCGTACAATAAATTCTCTACTTTTCGTTATTGTTAAAACGGAGAACATATTTTTTTATTGCACATATTCTTTGAAACATTCATAATAAACCTTAAATCTTATGACAAGAATCACAAAAATACTACTACTTATGACTATTGTTAGTACTGCCGTACCTGCCTTGGGCCAATCGGACAACCCACTGCTGGAGCCTTGGAACACCCCTTACCAGACCCCGCCTTTCAGCCAGATACGCAATGAACACTATGCCCCCGCCATGCGGGCAGCTATCAAAGAGGCCGAGAACAACATCAACAACATCATCAAGCAGAAGGAAGAAGCCACCTTCGACAACACCATTGTTGCCCTGCAGACGGCCAGCCAGAGCCTCGACCGCATCAGCAGCGTGCTCTTCAACCTCAACGAGTGCAACACCGACTCTGCCATGCAGCAGATTGTCATGGAGCTCACCCCCGAGCTCACCCGCTACGAAAACAGCGTCAGCATGAACGAGCAGCTGTTTGCCCGCGTGAAAGCCGTCTACGAGCAGCGCGACAAACTTGAGCTCACCACCGAGCAACGCACCCTGCTGGAAGACACCTACAAGGGCTTCGTCCGCAATGGTGTCAACCTTTCTAGCAAAGACAAGAAGATTTTTGCCAAGAACAGCGAACGGCTGGCAGAGCTCTCGCAAAAGATGAACCAGAACGTGCTGGCCGACAACAACAACTACATCCTTCACATCACCAAGAAACGCGACCTCAACGGCCTGCCGGAGAATGTGATAGCCGCTGCCCGCCAAGAAGCCGAGGAGCGCGAGCTGGACGGATGGGTCTTCACCTTGGCCTATCCCTCCTTTGGCCCTTTCATCACCTATGCCGACAACCGCAACCTTCGTGAGGAAATCTGGCGCGCCTACAACAGCCGAGGCAACAGAGGCAACGAGAACGACAACAACGAAATCATCCGCGAGATGACCTACCTCCGCTATCAGCAGGCCCACCTGCTGGGCTATGCCAACTACAGCGAGTATGTGCTGAGCAACCGCATGTGCGAGACTCCCGCCCAACTGTCGAAGTTCTTCAACCAACTGCTGGACGCCTCCATGCCCTTCGCCATCCAAGATCTGAAAGAGGTGAGCAGCTATGCTTCGCGCCATGGTGCCAAACTGCCTTTGCAGCGTTGGGACTTCTCCTACTGGAGCGAGAAAATGAAGCAGGACAAATACGACTTCGACGAGGAGCTGCTGCGTCCCTATTTCCAGTTGGAGAACGTGCGCCAAGGCATCTTCGAACTCTATGGACGGCTCTATGGCCTGACCTTCAAGGAGGCTCACGACATCGATGTCTACCACCCCGACGTGAAAGTCTATGAAGTCTTCGATGGCAACCGTTTCATGGCTGTCCTCTACCTCGACATGCATCCCCGCGCCAGCAAGCGCAGCGGTGCCTGGATGACCGAATTCCGCGGACAGAGCAACATCGGAGGCAACGAAATACGTCCCCTCATCCAGGTTGTGTGCAATTTCTCTAAGCCTGTGGGCGACAAACCTGCCCTGCTCAGCTTCGACGAGGTGGAAACCTTCATGCACGAGTTTGGCCACGCCATGCACGGCATGCTCAGCGACTGCACTTATCCCAGCATCAGCGGCACCAGCGTGAAACGCGACTTTGTGGAACTGCCCTCACAGGTGATGGAGAACTGGTGCTACGAGCCCGAGTTTCTCAACACCTTCGCCCGCCACTACCAAACCGGAGCCACCATCCCATTGGATTATATCCAGAAAATCCGGGCTGCTGAGAAATACCTCGCCGGATGGCTCTGTGTCCGTCAGCTGAGCCTGGGTCTGGCCGACTTCGGCTTCCACACCATCACCAAGCCCATCGAAGGTCCCATTGAGGATTTCGAGCGCCTCCACATGAAGGAGCTGCTCCCCGCTGTCCCTGGCGCCAACACCAGCACCGCCTTCACCCATATCTTTGCCGGAGGCTATGCGTCGGGCTACTATGGCTACAAGTGGGCCGAGGTGCTCGATGCCGATGTCTTTGCCAAGTTCAAGAAAGAGGGCATCTTCAACAAGGCCACGGCTGAATCCTTCCGCAACGAAATCCTCAGCAAAGGCGGCACCGAACATCCTGCCGTCCTCTTCCGCAACTTCATGGGCCGCGACCCAAAAATCGATGCCCTCCTCCAGCGCTGTGGCTTCAACAACTAAAAAGCACAACACAATAGAATCCATGGAATCCCACTTTTTCCATGGATTCTATTTTAAAACAAGCTTCAGCAACACGCAACCCTATCCCTACCACAGAAAATAAAAAACAAAAGCGGGTCAGCCAACTAATTCACCCATCACTAATCATGTCATCTACCCCCAGTAGACGACTACACCAACTGAACAAACAACCATGAACGACATTTACGCCAAACAAATACTGAAAGTCTTTGCCAACAATCCTTTCGACTCTTTCAACCACAAACAGGTCTCCTCCAAAGTAGGTGCCCATGACAAGGGCACCCGCCAGCTGGTACTGGCCACCATGCAGGAGCTTGCCGAAGCCAAAATCCTGGTGGAAGACGAGAACGCCCGTGGCAAATACAAAATCAATCCCAAGAACATCAACGACGACCTGCTGCCCAAGAACTACCTGATTGGCACCATCGACATGAAGAACGGTGGCAAAGCCTATGTGATTCCACAGGAGGAAGGCCGCGAAGATGTGCAAATATCGCCCAACAACACCCACCATGCCCTCCATGGCGACACCGTGAAGGTGCTGATGTTCCCTCAACGCAAGATGCACAAACCCGAGGGACAGGTCGTGGAAATCCTACAACGGGCCCGAAACCGCTTTGTAGGCATCCTGCAGAAACAAGACCGCTTTGCCTTCATGGTCAGCGACAACAAGACCATGGTGGTGGACATCTTCATCCCTCTCAGCGACTTGGGAGGGGCACAGGATGGCGACAAGGTGCTTGTTGAAATGACCGACTGGCCCGAACGCATGAACAACCCCGTCGGCAAGGTAATCAAACGGTTAGGCCGACCTGGCGACAACAATGTCGAGATGCAATCCATCCTGGCCGAATACGACTTCCCTCTTGATTTCCCCGACGAGGTGGAACGGGAAGCCGATACCATCCAGCCACCCTCCAGCAAAGATTATGAGGGCCGAAAAGATTTCCGCTCCATCACCACCTTCACCATCGACCCTGCCGATGCCAAGGACTACGACGACGCCCTCTCCTTCCGCCGCCTTGAGAATGGAAACTGCGAGGTGGGCGTACATATTGCCGATGTGAGCCATTATGTCAAACCCGGCTCCCACATCGACCAGGAGGCCTACACCCGCGGCACCAGCATCTACCTTGTCGACCGCACCATCCCCATGCTCCCTGAGAAACTCTGCAACGGGGTCTGCTCCCTCCGTCCCCACGAGGACAAACTCTGTTTCAGCGTGGTCATGGAGATGAACGACAAAGCCGAGGTGCTGAAAACATGGTTCGGCAAAACTATCATCAACAGCGACATGCGCTATGCCTATGAAGAGGCACAGCAGATTATCGATAGCAACGATGCCGCCGCCGTGCTGCCCGACAGCAACCAAAAAGGCAACAAAGTGACCGGCAATGCCATTCTCGAATTACACCAGTTGGCCACCATCCTCCGAAACCAGCGTTACAAAGATGGTGCCATCAACTTTGAGAGTCAGGAGGTGAAATTCCAACTTGACGAAAACGCCAAGCCCATCGGGGTATACATCAAAGAGGCCAAGGAAGCCAACTGGCTGATAGAAGAATTCATGCTGCTGGCCAACAAACGTGTTGCCGAGCATGTGGGCGCCGTGAAGAAAAACAAAGGTGAGAAAAAGTCAACGCCGGCCAAAGCCTTCGTCTATCGTGTCCACGACGAGCCCAACCCCGAGAAGCTGAACACTTTCGTAGAGTTTGTCTCCAAATTGGGTTTCACGATGAAGGTAGGCTCCCGCAAGGCTTTAGCCACCAGCTACAACAACCTCTTCGCGTCCATCGCTGGCCGTGGCGAAGAATATATGATTGACAATATCGCCATCCGCACCATGGCCAAAGCCTACTACAGCACCCACAACATCGGACACTACGGCCTTGGTTTTGCCTTCTACACCCACTTTACCTCCCCCATCCGCCGCTACCCCGACCTGATGGTGCACCGACTCCTACAACGCTATCTCGAAGGAGGACCCTCGGCAAATGCCGACGAGTATGAGGAATACTGCAAACATTGCTCGGTCATGGAGAAACGCGCCGCAGATGCCGAACGTGCCAGCGTGAAGTACAAACAGGCGGAATACCTCAGCGACAAGATTGGCCAAACCTTCGACGCCAACATCTCCGGTGTGAGCAAATGGGGTCTTTATGCTGAAATCGAAGGCAATAAATGCGAAGGCATGATTCCCATTGGCAGTCTTCGCGGCGACTACTACATGCTCGACGAGGACAACTACCAGGTGATTGGCCGCCGCTACGGCAAGTGCTACAAGTTGGGTGACTCCATCCGCATCCGTGTCAAAGGAGTGGATATGCTCAAGAAACTAATCGACTTCGACCTTGTGGAGGAGGACACCTTCGACGACCTCGCTGCCCCCCAACCCCACCATGGTGGTTCTCGGCGCAGCAGTCGAAAAGAGAGTCCTTCAGAGAAGAAAGCTTCTCGTTCTTCCAGAGCCAAAGCCAACGACAAAGCCCCGAAAGCAAAAAGCACAAAAGCCAAGAATGCCAAAGCCAAAGCCTCGAAAGGCAAAAGCAAAGCCAAGCCAAAGGCAAAATAATATGTCGACAGATAGCTGACTCTTGGTCAAAAACAAAGAGTCAAAGTACAAAAAACCGTCCTTTCGAATGGGACGGTTTTTATTTGTCAAGTATAAAACGGTCTGTAAGCTCCAATCGGTCATTTGGGTTTATCGCTAACGCCCAACATCATACACAACTGCCTACTGTTATAGAAATAAAAAATGACTCACCAAACGGTTGGTTTGATGAGTCATTCTGATAGCGTTACAATTATTCAGCAACGATTTCGACGTTGATCTGAGCCTTGATTTCTTTGTAGATATTGATCTGAGCGGTGTGGGTACCGACCTCTTTCAGCTTAGCGCCGTCGACGACGATTTTCTTGCGGTCGACATCGTAGTTGTGCTGTTCCTTCAGAGCCTCAGCAATCTGGTCGCTGGTGATGGAACCAAAGAGATGACCGTTCTCACCAACCTTGGCAACCAGACGGATGGTCTTCTCATTCACAGCAGCCTTCAGGGTCTCAGCATCCTTGCGCAGTTTTTCCTCTTTAAAGGCACGCTGACGCATGTTCTCAGCATGAACCTTACGGTTGGAAGGGGTGGCGATGATGGCCTTGCCTTGGGGGAGAAGATAGTTGTTGGCGTAGCCGTTCTTAACGTTGACGATATCGTCTTTGTAACCGAGGTTGGTTACATCCTCTAAAAGTATAATTTCCATTCTATTCTTCCTCCATTATTATTTTAAACAATCGGCTACATAGGGCAGCAGGGCCAAGTGGCGAGCGCGCTTGATAGCTTTAGACACTTTTTTCTGATACTTGTTGGAAGTACCGGTGATGCGGCGGGGCAGAATTTTACCCTGCTCGTTGACGAACTTCAGCAGGAAGTCAGCGTCTTTGTAATCAATGTATTTGATGCCAAGTTTCTTGAAACGGCAGTATTTCTTACGCTGGGTCTCTACGGCAATCGGGGTGAGATATTTGATTTCGGTTTCGTTAGCCATGATTCTTTAATTTTTAGATTTAATCTATCAATTTTTATTTCTCCTCTTCGGCAGCTACAGGAGCCTCGGCCTCGGCAGCTTTCTTAGCGTTGCGCTTCTTCTCGTTGTATGCCACGGCATACTTGTCGAGGGAGACGGTGAGGAAGCGGAGCAGACGCTCGTCGCGTTTGTAGGCGACTTCCAGGTCGGCAATCAGGCTACCCTCAGCGTTGAACTCGATGAGGTAGTAGAATCCAGTGGTTTTCTTTTTAATAGGATAAGCGAGCTTACGCATACCCCAATTGTTGGTGTAGACGATTTCTGCACCGTGCTCTTTTAAGAAGTTGGTGTACTTCTCTACCGTTTCCTTCATCTGTTCTTCAGACAAAACGGGAGTTACAATGAAAACGGTTTCGTAACGGTTTACCATGTTGTTTAATTTATAAAATAGTTAATTATTAAAAGGTTCTACAACAAAAAAACGAGCCACTTTGCGGACTCGAACCGCAGACCTACGCATTACGAATGCGTTGCTCTACCAACTGAGCTAAAGTGGCATTGCGGTTGTGTGATGTATAAAAATTGGGAAGCGGTTGCCCGCGCGGGAGAGTAGTGGTCGGGGTGAGAAGACTCGAACTTCCGGCCTCCACGTCCCGAACGTGGCGCGCTAGCCAACTGCGCTACACCCCGCAGTAGTGTCCTGGCAGGGACTCGAACCCTGGACCCATTGATTAAGAGTCAATTGCTCTACCAACTGAGCTACCAAGACAACTTTATTGCTTCGAGCTACGAGTATTGTGTACTACGTGCTTTTGGCTTAGTTATTATTTCAAATTACTCTCTTTGTACTCCGGGTGGGACTTGAACCCACACGCCCTTGCGGGCAAGGGATTTTAAGTCCCTCGTGTCTACCATTCCACCACCAGAGCATTCCAGTACCGGCATTCCGGCGTCGGTTGGAGACTTGAGCGGAAAACGAGACTCGAACTCGCGACCCCGACCTTGGCAAGGTCGTGCTCTACCAACTGAGCTATTTCCGCTTAACGATCTTCTCTCAGAGCGGAAAACGAGACTCGAACTCGCGACCCCGACCTTGGCAAGGTCGTGCTCTACCAACTGAGCTATTTCCGCATCGTCTTGCACTATTTCAAGTGTCTCTCTGCTTCCTTTTAAAAAAGTCTATTTTTTCCTCGAAAGCGGGTGCAAAAGTACAAACTTTTTTCCATTCAGCAAAACTTTTTTTTAAGAAAATTCATAACACACTCATTACCAAACAGAAATTTTTATCCTCCATCTCTCTCACAACCCCTCTGCAGAATCGCTCCAGCCCCCTTTTTTCCTAAAAATTGGCCCTCTACGAATCATTTTTCCTCACCCAGCAACCAATCCTGCTGAAAAGTAATCCAAGTGGTTATCACTCACTTCTTTGCCACGATTTTCTTAATCTCATTCAGTTTCAGCAAAGCCTCTATTGGGGTCAGCGTATCAATGTCTATGTTCAGCAACTTCTCGCGGATGTCCAGCAAGGTGGGGTCATCCAACTGTATGAAGCTGAGCTGATAGCCCTGCTCGGGCGTGTCCTTCTGCTTCTTGCTGGGCTTTTCGGCCTTCGGGTTCAGCTCCGAAATCTTCTCCGACTTCGACTCCAGCAGCGCCAGCATGCTGTCGGCGCGCTTCAGCACTTGCGGCGGCATGCCGGCCATCCGCGCCACGTGGATGCCGAAGCTATGCTCGCTGCCCCCCATCTCCAGCTTGCGCAAGAAGATGACCTTGTTCCCCACCTCGCGCACCGAGATATGGTAATTCTGTATGCGCTCATACTGGTCGGCCATCTCAATGAGTTCATGGTAGTGGGTGGCAAACATCACCTTTGGACGGGCCTTCTTGTGGTTGTGCAAAAACTCCGTGATGGCCCATGCTATCGAAATGCCGTCATAGGTGGAAGTGCCGCGCCCAATCTCGTCCAACAGCACCAAACTGCGGTCCGAGATATTGTTCAGGATGCTGGCCGTTTCGTTCATCTCCACCATGAAGGTCGACTCGCCCGACGAGATATTGTCCGACGCGCCCACACGGGTGAATATCTTGTCCACAATCCCTATGTGGGCCTGGCGGGCTGGGCAGTAGCTGCCCATCTGTGCCATCAGCACAATCAGAGCCGTCTGGCGCAGCAAAGCCGACTTACCCGACATGTTGGGGCCCGTGATGATGATAATCTGTTGCGTGTCGTGATCCAGATAGACATTATTGCTCACATACTGCTCACCCAGTGGCAGCTGCGTCTCGATGACAGGATGCCGGCCATCTTTAATATCGATAGTGGTATCGTCAGACAGCTCCGGCCGGCAGTAGTCGTGTGCCAATGCCACCTCGGCAAAACAATGCAGGCAATCCAGCCGTGCCACCAGCTGGGCGTCGTATTGTATCGGTTCCAGATAGGCCATCACCGCCGCCAGCAGCTGCTCATACAGCTGTGCCTCCAAGGTCAGGATACGCTCCTCGGCCCCCAGTATCTTCTCTTCATACTGTTTAAGCTCTGGGGTGATGTAGCGTTCGGCATTGGTGAGGGTCTGCTTGCGAATCCAACCCTCCGGCACCTTGTCCTTGTGGGTATTGGTCACCTCCAGGTAGTAGCCAAAAATATTGTTGAAACCCACCTTCAGCGAGGGAATGCCGGTCTCCTCACTCTCACGCCGCTGCAGCTCCACGAGAAAGTCCTTCCCCGACCCGGCCATGGCGCGCAACTCATCCAGCTCGGCATTCACGCCGCTGGCCATCACGCCGCCCTTATCCAACTTCACCGGCGGGTCTTCCTGCACCTCGCGGTCGATGCGTTCATAGATGCTTTGACAGGGATTCAGCTGCTCCACCATCCGCTGCAGCGACGCATCCTCCACCCTGCCGCACAGGTCGCGTATTTGGGCAATAGCTGCCAACGAGCGTTTCAGCTGCACCAACTCGCGCGGATTGATGCGACCCACGGCAACCTTCGATATCAGCCGTTCCAAATCGCCTATGGCACGTATATGGGGTAGCAGCTGCACCGACAGGTCGCGATTCCTCACCAGGAGGTCCACCACATGCAGCCGCTCCTCAATGAGCTCCCTCTCTTTCAGCGGCATGGTAATCCAACGCCGCAGCAGTCGCGAGCCCATCGGTGTGGCGGTTTGGTCGAGCACATCCAACAACGTGCGGGCATTCTCGTTGGGCGAATGAACCAGTTCCAGATTTCTGATAGTGAATTTATCCAGCCACACATAGCGGTCTTCCTCTATGCGGGTGAGCGTACAGATATGCTGCGTGCGGTCGTGCTGGGTGGCCTGAAGGTAATAGAGTGCCGCACCCGCGGCTATCACCCCCTCCGTCAGCTCTTCTACCCCGAAGCCCTTCAAGGAGGTGGTGCCGAACTGCTTCGTCAGCAGCTCGTTGGCAAAATCAGGAGCAAACACCCAGTCGTCGAAGGTGTTGGTGTAGTATTTCTCGTTGAAATGGTCGAGAAACCAATGTAGTTTCTTGCGCTGCAGCACCACTTCGGCAGGATGAAAGTTCTGCATCAGCTTGTCAATATAGGCCAAGTCGCCCTGAGCCACATAGAACTCGCCCGTAGAGACATCCAAGAAGGAGATTCCGTGGCACTTACCGTCAGTTAGATGCAGCCCACAAAGGAAATTGTTCTCCTTCACGTCCAACACCATATCGTTGTAGGAGACACCCGGCGTCACCAACTCGGTGATTCCTCTTTTCACCAGGCCTTTCACGGTCTTAGGGTCCTCCAGCTGCTCACAGATGGCCACACGCAGCCCTGCCCTTACCAGTCTGGGCAGGTATTGGTCGATGGCGTGATAGGGAATGCCAGCCAAGTCGGTATAGCCGCCCCCGCCGCTTGCCTTGCGCGTGAGGGTGATACCCAATATATTGGATGCCTTGCGGGCATCCTCTCCAAAAGTCTCATAAAAGTCACCTACCCTAAACAGCAGCATCGCATCTGGAAACTTACGTTTCATCTGCGCATGCTGTCTCATCAATGGGGAGTCATTCTCTGCGTTCTTGGCCATATCAAAATCTTTTGCGCCACATCGGCGTTAAGAATAGATAACGGTCACCCGTAAAAAATATTGCCCTCACACCAAACTTTTCCCCTATATAGATTCAACCTTGAAGTGCAACACTGTTGTGCAAAGATAGTAAGAATTTTTGTTTCGGGGAAGAATAATCCAAATTTTTTCTAGGGCGAAGGTTTAGTTCAGTCTGGACAAAGAGGATGAAGTC
>JAEEGG010011115.1_pt1 | contig 19714 bp, 11 predicted proteins | sample 9134161 | NCBI WGS metagenome assembly JAEEGG01 (sample SAMN16246543, study PRJNA631951) | gut metagenome | biome: gut microbiome; feature: rumen; material: CR-attached | host: Bos | place: Iran: Karaj | collected 2018-10 | reverse complement strand
CTTCGCTATGATGAGACCTCAACTCTCTTCAGAAACGAGGCTTCGGGCGAGATGCACGGACTTATCCGTGTGCGTCAGTTCACGATTTCCGAGGGACATCTTATGTGCCGTCCCGATCAGCTTGAGGACGAATTCAGAAAATGCCTTGAGCTTTGCGAGTATATGCTCAAGACTATCGGACTTTATGAGGACGTAAGCTTCCGCTTCTCACAGTGGGACCCCAACGACAGAGAAAAGTATATAGGAACTCCCGAGCAGTGGGACGAGGCTCAGGGTGTTATGAAAACGATACTTGACGACCTCGGTCTTGAATATAAAATCGGTATCGGCGAGGCTGCCTTCTACGGTCCGAAGCTTGACATTCAGATCAAGAACGTTTTCGGCAAGGAAGACACGCTTATCACCATTCAGATTGACCAGATGCTCGCCGAAAAGTTCGGTATGGAATACACCGACTCCGACGGACAGAAGAAGAATCCCTATATCATTCACCGTACTTCAATCGGCTGCTACGAGCGTACTCTTGCGCTGCTTATCGAAAAGTACGCAGGCGCTTTCCCGACATGGCTTGCTCCCGTTCAGGTCAAGTTCCTTCCCATCGCCGACAGACATCAGGATTACTGCCGCGAGATGATGCAGAAGCTGCTTGACGCGGGTGTCCGCTGTGAGCTTGACGACAGAAGCGAGAAGATAGGCTTCAAAATCCGTTCCGCTCAGATGGAAAAGGTACCGTATATGATTATTATCGGTGACAAGGATATCGAATCAGGCACCGTAGCGGTACGTTCAAGAAAGAACGGTGACGAGGGCGCGGCTACCATTGACGAATTCATTAAGAGAATAAAGGAAGAAATCGACTCCAAAGCTTTATAAGGAGGAAAGAATATGGCAAGACAACCTTTGACCGTCTTTCATATAACCGATACGCATTATTTCTCCAAGCGTGTCGGCACAAGCGGCGAAGCCTACGACAAGGCAAACGCCAAAAGTCAGAAGCTGCTGAAAAACTGCGCGGAGCTGCTTGACGCTGCATACAGACAGATAGCCAAGGATAATTCGGGCGATATCGTGCTTCTCTCGGGTGACACGACCAACGAGGGCGAAAAATGGGCGCACCAGGAAGCGATTGAACAGCTTCGCTGGCTGAAAAATCAGGGCAAGAGAGTATATGTTCTTACCGCTACCCACGACTATAAGGGTGACGGCGAGGCGTGGGGCTATGACGGCGGCGAGAGAATAAAGGTTCCCGCATATAAGCGTGAGGAGCTTTTTGAGCTTTACCGCGAATTCGGTCCCGACGAGGCGCTTGCGGTTCACCGTCAGAGCATGTCGTATATAGTTCAGCTTGCCGACGGTTATCGTCTGTTCGCAATAAACGACGACAGCAACCTTTCCGGCAAGAGCGGCGTTTCCGACGAGCTCTATGACTGGATTAAGGCGCAGGCTGACGACGCGAGGGCAAACGGTCAGTTCATTATCGCCATGACTCATCACCCGCTGATAGCTCCGTCTCCGATTTATGAGCTTATCGGCAAAGGCGATATGTTCGGCGACTATGACGTAAGGCGCGAGCAGTTTGCCGATCTCGGCATTCAGTTTATGCTCACGGGCCACACCCATATTCACGATATCGACAAAATAACATCTCAGAGAGGCAACAACTTCTACGATATTGCCTCTGCTTCGCTTATCGGCTATCCCGGTCCCATCCGTAAAATAGTAATGGATCCCGACAGGGGAATGGTCAGCACAACTACCGACTTTATCACCGAGCCCGTCAATATAGATCTTGAGGGTATGAACCTTCAGGACTACCTTGCCAATCAGCTTGTCGGAATGATAAGGGATATGATCAAGGCCGCGGGCAGTGACATCGAAACCTTTGCGACGATGGCGACGGCGATGAGCATCAAAAAGAAGCTCATCTACAAAGTCGGCTGGATTATCAAGCCCTTCGCAAAACTTCTGGGCAAGCTTAAAATCGGCACGGTTGCCAAGTGGACGAAGAAGGAGTCAGGCCTTAAGAAAGCGGACTGGCAGGCTGTAAAGGACGACAGCGTTGCCGACTTTATAGTCAGAATGGTGCTCAATCTCTACGGCGGTGAGAACCTTTATAATCCCGACGAGCCTCAGTACAGAATTGCGATGGGACTTATCAGCATTCTCGATTCCATTTTCGACGCTCTGCACATAAAGGTAAGAAAGCTCATTAAGGTTTCCGACTCGCTCTACGATTTCGTTGAGCCGCTTATACACAATTCGGGTATCAATTCATACGACGCGCTTCTGCCCGTAATGCCCTATTATGCAGAGGGCGAGCAGGGTCCCGCATCCGCGGATGAACCGAAACCCGAGCGCACGGTCAAAAAGAGCCGCAAGGGCCTGCCGATAGTAATTATCACCGTTTTGCTTGCGCTGATTTTCCTGATTCCGCTGCTGCTTATCGTAGGTATCGGCTTCATTGTCAATCAGATTCGCTTCGGCAAAAAGATGAAGCAGGGTTAAAAAAACAAAAAGCAGCAGAACTTTTCTGCTGCTTTTTCTTCGGTTGACAAACCGAATCGATAATTGTATAATTCATAAGCAAAAATAAATTGTTCGGAAGCGAAGCTTCCCTACAACTCGCCGAAGGCGAATTTCACTCGTTTCGAAGAAACGAATTTCACTGCCGAAAGGCAATTTCACTTTTGCGAAGCAAAAATTTCACTGCAAAGTCGAAGACTTTGCCATATCGGGGTGTAGCGCAGTTGGGCGAACGAGTACGCCGCTGCCGGTGGCAGAAGAAGGCGTACGAGTGAGGTGAAGAAACAAGGAGCAATGCGAAGCGCTCCAAGCGAGCAGTGCGACTATGTTTCTGAGGGAAGCGCAGCGGACGTCTACGCAATAACAAAAAAGAAATAATTTATTAAAGATTTAATACAACGGGGTGTAGCGCAGTTGGTAGCGCGCTTGCTTTGGGAGCAAGATGCCGGGTGTTCGAGTCACCTCACTCCGACCATAAAAGGCTGAACAGGAACTGTTCAGTCTTTTTGATTTTTTAAGGCGACTCGAACACCGTAGTCCATCTTTTGCGCAGCAAAAGGGACATATAATTGTTGCCTGCGACAGCAAGCGAAGCGAGGCTGTCAAATCCTGTCACTCCGACCAAAAGCAGCGGGGAGTCTTATGACTCCCCGCTGCTTTTTTATTGATACAGGCTTGAAATGAAACACCGTTTATCACCATTTATACTCCGTTAATTCACCGTTGATTTCCCATTTATACGGCGTGCGGTTTGAGTAAATGTCAAGGGGCTTTATTTTATGCTCCTTCTGTATTTCAAAATACGCCCGACGCACATCGGCAAATTTTTCGCCGTCAAGAGAGGCGCAGGAGGTGAAAAGCATCGTGTCGCTTTTTGAAAGAATGTCGAGCCACTGTCTGTTTTTCTCCCACGGAATATTGTCGCCGAGAATACCGACGCAGTCCGCGTCGACAAGATAGAAGTTTCCGTTCTGACATAGTCGGAAGGCGAGCGTGTTAACGCCGTTATCGCGCGTCGTTTCCCAGTGTCTGCCGCTTGTGTCTCCGCCCGTTCTGTTAATCTGGACTAGACCTGCGCAAAGGTGCGAAATGGTATTACAGCCTATAATCAGCATATCGCCGCAGGCTTTTTTGATGAGTTTGTAAAAATCGAGCGCTATCTCGGCGTTGGTTTTTGTTTCGTCCTTAAAATGCCAGTCCTCATCGTTCGTAATTCCAAACGTAAGGTTACAGCCGTAACTGCCGAACAGGTCGTGGGTTGAAAAATCATGTTTAATAAGCTCAAAGCCCCATGATTTAATCTTATTAATATCGTTTACGATTAAAGCCTGCACTCTTCCGTCGGTCGGGTCAAGAAACTTTCTCTCGCCGTTTCTGAATACTTTCATATCGTCGGTGACCTCTTCGGACTCGTTTTCGAGAAACCTTATCCAGATTCCGGGCCTTACGCCGAGCGATTTGAATTCGTCCGCAATGCTTTTCATATCTCCGTATTTTTCATTTGGTATATACGGTCCGCGTGTATCAAGAAGCTGCCAGCCGTCGTCAATAACCATAAACGGCGGATTCTCTATACCATCGGCAAGCTTCGCCTGAAGCCTTGCGTCGCTTAAAATCTCTTCGCGGCTGCTTTCGCCGTAAGCGTAATACCAGTTGTTGCCGCCGTAGATTTTTTCTTTCGGGAGAAGCGGTGAGTCGCAAAGTTCTTTACAGTATTTGCAAAGCGCGTCGAAAATCGGCAGGGGATAGCGCCTGAAAACGAAGGTGCAAAGCTCAAGCATTCGTCCGCCGAGACTGACTCCGTGCGAGCCGCTTCTGCAATCGATATGCGCCGTAACGCCGCTTTCATCGTAAGAGAAACAGACGAAGGAGTTACAGCCCGTTTTAACGCCGAGACAGAAGGTTTCACTGTCCGTCTGCGCCGTGAAGTACCAGGGCAGAAAGTCCGCGTGTTTTTTGAACTCGTCTGCGCACAGATTACCGTAGCTTGTCTCCCACGCGTCGCCGCAGACGTAAGGCTTTCCTTCGGTTTTGAAGCTCCATTTTAACCTGACGTATTTCGGTCTGCTTTTTTCGGCTTTAATGCTTAACGTGAGACCGTTTTCGCTGTAATCAAACGAAAGCGCGGTGTCGTTAAGAGAGTCCTCATTTTCGATTTCGTAGGTGAAATCGTGTAAGTTGAAGTTGTTCATAGCTGTCCGTCCTTATTAATTCTAAAATAAAGCATAGTTATATCGTCAAAGGAATAATTAATCAATGAAAAAACGCTCTCATTGAGAGCGTTTTTTTGATTATTCCAGCGCTTCGGCTGCCTTTTTCAGACTGTCGATAATCGCAATATGCTGCGGACAGGCGCCTTCGCACTGACCGCATTCGATACAGTCGGTCGCTTTGCCGCAATCTGCGGTAGCGTTAAGATAAGCCTTTTTTGCCTCGTCGAGCTGACCGTTGCCCAGCTGAAGATTGAGCGCCGAGAAAATATCGGGTATCGGAATCTGCATCGGACAGCCTTCGGTACAGTAATGACAGGCGGTGCAGGGGATAGTCGAAGACTGACCGAGTATCCTCTGAGCCTTGCGTATGATTTCCTGCTCGTCTTCGCCCAGAGGCTTGAAATCCTTCATGTACGAGAGATTGTCCTGCATCTGCTCAACGTTTGACATACCCGAAAGTACGGTAAGTATTCCGTCGAGCGAAGCGGCGAAGCGTATAGCCCACGATGCCGCCGACATATCGGGAGCATATGCCCTGAACATCTGCTCTATTTCCTTGTCGGGCTTGGCAAGTGAGCCGCCCTTGACAGGTTCCATAACGACTATCGATTTTCCGTGCTTACGTGCAACCTCGTAGTTTGCCCTTGAGGTTACCTTCGGGTTTTCCCAGTCGGCGTAATTGAGCTGAAGCTGAACGAATTCAACGTCGGGATGCTCGGTCAGAAGCTTGTCGAGCAGCTTCGGCCCCGCGTGGAATGAGAAACCGACGTGCTTTATAAGTCCCTTTTCCTTCTGTTCCTTTACGAAATCCCAGAGATGAAATTTGTCGTATTTTTCGTAATTGTTCTCCATAAACGCGTGGAGCAGATAGTAGTCAAAATAGCCCGCGCCCGTTCTTTCAAGGCTTGTGAAAAATTCCTTTTTTGCGAATTTCTCGGTCGGCGCAACGCCGGCGTTCAGCTTGCTTGCGAGGGTAAAAGCGTCGCGCGGATAGCGGTCAACGAGAGCCTTTTTCGTAGCAGATTCGCTGCCGAGATACACGTAAGCGGTATCAAAATAGGTGAAGCCCGCTTCAATGAACATATCGACCATTTGCTTTGTCTGCTCAACGTCGATTATAACGCCTTTTTTAGGCAGTCTCATAAGTCCGAAGCCAAGCTTCGGGATATCCTTGCCGAAATAATCAGCCATATTATCGCCCCTTTTCTTAAGGTTTGTTTATGCTGTAATTATATCAAAAAATGAGAAAAAATACAATGAAATAATTATTTCAATTCACTTTGATTAAATCTGTCTATTACATACAAAAACACCCTTGGATTCCCAAGGGTGTCATTTGTTCAGTTATTAAAACTTGCCTGCCTTTGCAGCTTCCTCAATGGAAACAGCAACGGAAACGGTCATACCTACCATCGGGTTGTTGCCCGCGCCGATAAGTCCCATCATCTCAACGTGAGCAGGAACTGACGAAGAGCCTGCGAACTGAGCGTCGGAGTGCATTCTGCCCATGGTGTCTGTCATACCGTAGGAAGCGGGGCCTGCAGCCATATTGTCGGGGTGGAGCGTTCTGCCCGTGCCGCCGCCCGAAGCAACTGAGAAGTACTTCTTGCCTGCTTCGATTCTTTCCTTCTTGTAGGTACCCGCAACGGGATGCTGGAAACGTGTCGGGTTGGTCGAGTTGCCGGTGATGGAAACGTCAACGTTTTCCTTCCACATGATAGCAACGCCTTCTTGAACGTCGTTTGCGCCGTAGCAGTTAACCTTTGCTCTTGAGGAGTTGGGGTCCTTTGAATAGCACTTGCGGAAAACTTCCTTAAGCTCGCCTGTATGATAATCGTATTCGGTTTCAACGTATGTGAAGCCGTTGATTCTCGAAATAATCTGAGCAGCGTCCTTACCAAGACCGTTAAGGATAACTCTAAGGGGCTTCTGACGAACCTTGTTTGCCTTCTCAGCGATACCGATTGCGCCCTCGGCAGCTGCGAACGACTCGTGACCTGCGAGGAATGCGAAGCACTCGGTGTCCTCTTCAAGAAGCATTTTACCGAGGTTGCCGTGGCCGAGACCGACCTTTCTGTGGTCGGCAACAGAGCCGGGGATGCAGAAAGCCTGAAGGCCTTCGCCGATAGCGGCAGCTGCGTCGGCAGCCTTGCGGCAGCCCTTCTTGATAGCGATAGCGGCGCCTACGGTGTAAGCCCACTTTGCGTTTTCAAAGCAGATAGGCTGAATGTTCTCAACCATGTGATATACGTCAAGACCTGCGTCCTTTGTAATCTGTTCAGCTTCGTCGATTGATCCGATGCCGTACTCAGCGAGCTTGGAAAGGATCTGCTTTTCTCTTCTCTCATAAGATTCAAATTTAGCCATTATTCTTTCCTCCTCAATTATTCTTTTCTCGGATCAATGAACTTTACGGCGTCAGCAACTCTGCCGTACTGTCCCGATGCCTTCTCAAGTGCGGTAGCGGCGTCGTTACCTGCCTTGATGAAGTCCATCATCTTGCCGAAGTTTACATACTTATAACCGATAATTTCATCGTTCTCGTCAAGTGCGAGATCGGTGATATAGCCGTCTGTCAGCTCAAGGTAACGCGGGCCCTTTGCAAGTGTGCCGTAGGTTGTTGCAACCATTGAACGCGCGCCCTTACCGAGATCCTCAAGACCTGCGCCGATCTGAAGGCCGCCCTCTGAGAAGGCTGACTGTGTTCTGCCGTAAACTATCTGTAAAAACAGCTCTCTCATAGCTGTATTGATAGCGTCGCAAACGAGGTCCGTATTAAGAGCCTCAAGAAGTGTTCTGCCGGGGAGAATTTCGGACGCCATAGCCGCCGAATGAGTCATACCCGAGCAACCGATTGTTTCAACAAGAGCTTCCTGGATGATGCCGTCCTTGACGTTGAGCGAGAGCTTGCAGCAGCCCTGCTGGGGAGCGCACCAGCCGATACCGTGAGTATAGCCGGAGATATCGGAGATATCCTTAGCCTTAACCCATTTTGCTTCTTCCGGTATGGGAGCTGCGCCGTGAGCTACGCCCTGGTTAACACAGCACATACCGTTAACTTCCGATGAATAGACCATAAAAGTTGTCCTCCTTATTTTTTCAATCCGTAAAGGAAAGTTTACTGTTTCAAGGCGGTGTTTTCATAAGCACACACCTTCAAATTATTTTATCATAACAAACTTGCTTTTTCAATAGAATTTGACAAAAAATTAACAGTCAATATTTACAAAAAGAGTCCCGAGCGTGTAAAGGCGAACAACTTTACAGAAAAAAGCACTATTGTTTTTAACTGTGAGTTGAAAAAATCCGTTTTTTGTGATAATATGATTTTGTATTTTGTAAAAGGAGGCATACCGTGGACGGTTATTTCGGTAAAATCGGCTCGTCGTTTTCGTCAATGTGGCATTCCCGCGAGGGGATAAATCTTAAAAGTATCCGCTTGTCAAGGATGTGCTATATGCTGGCATACGCCTTTGAGCTGATACTGTTTTCGGTGCGCGGACACTTTATGCCCGTGGGCGCGGACGTATGCGGCGTTTCGGGAGGCACGATAATCGTCGCCGTACACGGTATTACCTCGGTTGTTGTAATGCTGCTGTGGTCAAAGCGCTTCAAGCCGCTCGTATGGGCTTCGGTGTCGGTGATGGTGCTCGGCTTCGTGCCGTACATACTGTTGCCCGAGTCTGACTTAAGGCTTGTGTTCGCAATAGTTGCCTACGCAGGACTCGGCGGTGCGGTTACCTCGGCAAGGTGCGGCTTCGCCTTCGCCGTCAATAATGCAGAGCGTCTTGTCGGAATGGTAATAATGTTCTTCTCATGTGCGGTTGTGCGCTATATCGATGCCGACACCGCCAATCCCGTTTTCTGGGCGCAAGTGCTGCCGATGCTGCTTGTAATTGCGCTTAGCATTTGCCTTATCATGTTCAGGGAAAAGGACCTTGAGGTCAGGGAATCCTCGGACAAAGCTGACGCCGGGGCTATGTACTGGGCGCTGGCATACTTTATGATGTACTTCACCGTTGACGGCTATATGTGGGGAATACTTGACTCGGACAACCGTGCCGAATATAAATTCCTTCTGGCAGGTCTTTTTATAGCGGGTGCGGTGCTTGTGCTGATGATGACTGTGCTTAAGCTCAACGTGTGGCACGTCTGGAATTTCTTTTTTGCCGTCACCGTTGCGATGGCGCTGTTCACGGTCTTTGCCGGCAAAATCGGCTCGCGCAAGCCTCAGTATTTCTTTTCGGGACTTGCCGACATCGGCTGGCCGCTCAGTATTTATATGCTTGCCTGCGTTCAGCGGCGCTTTGCAAGCTATAAGCTGCTGAAAAAATGCACGCTTATTTTTGCGATTGCTTCGCCGATACTTTACTTCTCCGACGACTTTTTCGAGGATTTTTATCCCGAGCTGTCGCCGATAGCGATGCTTGTCACCGTAATGGTGTTTACGGTGCTTGCTCTGATGCTTTCACCGTTCAGTTATAAGCAGCTGTTTTCGCTTAAATGGATAACCCAGCTGAGCGCAAACGATATGGAGCTTATCCGCGAAAAGGTTGACGAGCAGGACAAATTCGGCGAATACGCTCTCACCCCCAGACAAAAGGAAATTGCAATACTTCTTCTCGCCGCAAAGACAAGACGGCAGATTGCAGGGGAGCTCGGCGTTTCAGAATCGACAGTCAAGAATCATACTTCGGAGCTTTACAAAAAACTCGGTATAAACAGCCGTGTCGAGCTTTTTAAGATTTTCGGCGTTAACGAAGATGTAAATACCGACGACGGAATTTAAGAGCTATAATTTAAATAACCCCCGATGAAAATCGGGGATTTTTTATTTGTTTTTTGCCGAAAAGAGCCAACCTGCCCAAATGTCCTAATTGATACAGGACACTCTTTCTATTATAGTTATTATGTAGAATAATACTTTGAAATACAATTCTGAGGTGAGGTTTATGAAAAACAGTTATATCAGCAAAGCGCTTGCGATAGCGTTATCGGTATTGCTTATCGCAATGTGCATTCCGTTTTCGGCGTTTGCTCTCGACCCGGTCAGTTACGTCGATGAAAACGGTGACACATACTCGGTTACCAATTACACGATAATCGACGGCAGCAGTTCCTGGACAATCAGCAACAGCGGCTGGTACGTGCTCAATAGCAACAAGACGTTTTACGCCGACACGGCTTACGGCTCGGTTTTTGTCAACGGCGGCGACGTCAAGTTCATACTTTGCGACGACTGCACCTTGTCCTGCTACGGAATAAGAATTACTTCCGGCTCAAAGCTTACCGTTTACGGTCAGACGGACGGAACCGGCAAGATTTATTCTTATAAGTACGGAAACTACAACTCGGTCAGCGGCATTTATGTTGAGGCCGGCAGCCAACTTGTAATTAACAGCGGTACCGTTGATGCAAGAGGCGGTTACCAGAAGGCAGGTATCACCGGCCAAGGTAGTATTACCATAAACGGCGGTACGGTTAATGCGGTCGGCGGCGACAGCTCTGCCGGTATAGGCGCATATTACTCGGACGGAGTTACTAACTGTACGGGTTCGCTCGTTATTAACGGCGGTAACGTTACGGCAACGGGCGGTACGAACGCCGCAGGCATCGGCGGTGCGGGAAAGACCGGCACCGCGACGGGCGGCAATTGGAACTCGGTCGAGATTAATGGCGGTACCGTTACTGCGACAGGCGGTCAGTATGCAGCGGGTATCGGCTGCGGCTATCTTACAAACTGCGGCGATATCACAATTAACGGCGGCACGGTTACGGCGAATCCCGGACCGGGCGGCTCAAATAACGCTACCGGTGAAGCTATCGGTAAGTACGGAGTTTACGTTACCGGTACCGGTGTAACGCTTCGTGGCTCGGTAGGTGTCGTTTCAATCAACGGCGGTAACGTTACGGCTAACGGTTCGATAGGCGGCTCGTCAACAGTTTTGAGCTGGACCGATTTGACCGACAGTATTTATGCAACCGGCTACACTTCCTCGAATATTTCAATTCTTAAAACTTTCAGGGTAGGTACAAGTTCGGCTCTTGCCACTCCCGACTATATCGCGGGCCAGACCATTTATGCGTTTGATCCTCAGACAGCCGTCCACGTAAATCTTTATGATGATGACGGCGTAACTCTTATAGATACCGTTGATGTCATTCCGGGCGGTGTTCCCGTAAGACCGGACAATCCCCGTAAGGCGGGATACAGATTTGTTGAATGGCAGTTGAACGGTTCAACCTATAATTTCGATGCAGCTATCAGCAGCGATATAGACGTTCTCGCCGTATGGACGGCAAATTCGTCAATCGACTATCTTGACGGCAACGGCGTTTCGCACACTCTTGCGGCAAACGCCTATACCGCGCTTGATTCGGTTACCATGCCTACAACGCTGACAAGCGGCTGGTACGTTGTGGATTCTAATCTTACCTACAACGCAGCTGCGGGCAGAATAACAGTCAGCGGTGATGTCAATCTCGTTATTGCCGACGGATGCTTATTCTCAGTACAGAAGGGTATTGCCGTTAACTCCGGCAACTCGCTCACAATTTACGGTCAGTCGGGCGGTACGGGTACTTTATCCGTTGCGAACGCTCAGAACAACTGCGCCGCCATAGGCGGTGACAGCGGTTATTCCTGCGGTACCGTTACGATAAACGGCGGTATAATCAATGCAACCGCTTACACCAATGGTGCAGGTATCGGCGGCGGCAACGGCGGTGCGGCGGGCAATATCGTCATTAACGGCGGTACGGTTACCGCTACGGGCAGAAACTCTGCCGGTATCGGATGCGCCTGCAACGCATCGGGCGGTACGGTTACAATTAACGGCGGTACCGTTACGGCAAACGGCGGCAGTAATTCGGCTGCCATAGGCGGCTCCAACGTAGCTACCAATAAAATTACAATAAACATCAACGGCGGTAATATTACAGCCAACGCTTACACATATACGAACACAAGCACAAACGAAACGACCGTTTACTACGGTATCGGCGGCGGAACCGACGCAGGTAAAGCGGATATAAACCTGAGCTGGTCGGCTGCTTCCGACAGAATTACCGCTACCAACTACAACGGCACGGTCAATTTCGTTAAGAACTTCGTGCTTGAAAATACAAACACCATAGCCGTTAAATCAAATATCGACGGCAATACCATAGCTCCCTATGACGGAGTTGTTTACAGTGTCAGTTTCTTTGACGAAACAGGTTCGACTATCCTTTTCCCACAGCAGAGCATTGCCTCAGGCTGTACTGCAATAAGACCTTATAATCCCACAAAGAGCGGCTATAAGTTTATCGAGTGGCGTCTTAACGGCGTTGCCTACGATTTCTCGGCACCCGTTACGGCCAATATCTCGCTTCGCGCTCATTGGGAAGCGGGCGGCGATATTGACTATATTGACGAAAACGGCGACACTCAGACAATAACTCAGGGTAATTACGAATTTATCGAATCAACCGACACTCAGCTTACGCTGACAAGCGGCTGGTACGTATTCATGGGCGACGTTTCGATATCAAAGAGAATTTTACTTGACGGCACGGTTAATCTCATTCTTTGCGACGGGGCCGAGATTACAGTTCCGAAAGGTATAGCTCTTGACTCAGTTGACACGCTTAACATTTACGGTCAGGCGAATTCGGACGGTGAGCTTACAATCACTTCACCCGGCGATTACAACCCTGCTATTGGTACTGACGGTAATTCTTCATCAACGTACTATACAGGCGGTACAATAGTAATTAACGGCGGCGTAATCAACGCGCAGGGCGGCGCTTACGCGGCAGGTATCGGCGGCGGCAGAAAAGCAACCGGAAAGACCATTATAATCAACGGCGGTACCGTTAACTCAAGGGGCGGTACCAGCGCGCCCGGTATCGGTTCGGGCTTCAGTTCTGCAAATTCCGATACGAACATCACCATTAACGGCGGTACCGTTAATGCAACAGGTAACAGCAACGGCGCCGGTATCGGAAGCTCGTTCTCGGGTTATTACAGCTCAATAGTAATTAACGGAGGTACGATTAACGCAACCGGCGGAAACAATGCCGGTATAGGCGGTTCTGCCGCTACGTATGCAACACAGCCCATAACCATTAACGGCGGTACGATTATAGCTCATGGCTCAAACGATTCGGCTGCAATCGGAGGCGGTTATAATAAGGACCTTTCTTTGATAGTCATCAACGGCGGCAATATCGACGCTTCAACCGGCGGTATCGGCGCGGCGAATAACATTTCTTACCCGAACTGCGCCGTTGAACTGAATTGGACAAACGCTTCCGACAGCATTACCTCTGGCAGCTATAACGGCAGCGTAACATTTACAAAGGACTTTGTAATAAGCGGCACCGATACGGTTGCTACTGATTCAAATATTGCAGGCGAAACAATCATTCCCGATATTGATTTTACAGTCAGCTTCTTCGACGAGGACGGCGTAACCGTACTTGCAGCGGCGCAGACGGTTAAGAACGGTATGACCGCAACCGAACCGGCAGAACCCGAAAAATACGGTTATGAATTCGACTGCTGGCTTGACGGCTATAATGTATTTGATTTCACCGAGCCCGTCAGCGATAATTACGAGCTTACCGCACATTGGTTAGCTCTCGCTCCCATTGATTATACCGACGAGGACGGAATGCTCCAGACATGCGATGAATATTGGAAGATGGACAGCGGTAAGGTTAATCTTTCGGACGCATGGTATGCAGTTACCGATGACGTAACAATCAGCGAAAGAATAACAGTCAGCGGCACGGTTAACCTTATCCTCTGCGACAGCGCAACGCTTAACGCGGTAAAGGGTATTGATGTTCCCGACGGCGCAACGCTTAACATTTATTCCGAAACGAGAACCGGCGCTCTTACAATTGTCAATCCTGCCGACGGCGTCGCGGGAATCGGCGTAGCCAACGGCGAGGTCGCGGGCGATATCAATATCTGCGGCGGTGTAATTACCGTAGCGGCAGGCAATGACGCGTCGGCTATAGGCGGCGGTGTAAGCGGTAAGGTAGGCATTTACGGCGGCAACGTTACCGCAAACGGCCATATCGGCGGTTCGCTCGGCGACGGCAGCAGTTACAGCGTAACGCTCGGCTGGAACAGCGAGGACGACAGCTATTTCGCGCAGTACTATATGGCGGACAGCATTACACTTCTCAACGATTTCTTCTATCAGGGAACTGGCCAGCTCGTCAGCGTTCCCATGACAAGCAATACAACAATAGTACCCGCAACGAATTATATTGAATACATAAACGAATACGGCGAAAGAAGCGCCTGCGTAACCTATACCGAGCTTGTTGACTCAACCTCATCGGTTACCTGGACGGACGGTAACTGGTACGTACTCACGGGCGACACGAGCATCACTCCGAGAATCACTTGCAGCGGTACGGTTAACCTCGTTCTCTGCGACGGTGCAACGCTCAGTATGAGAAACATTTACGTACCGACCGGCGCTTCGCTTACCATATATGCACAGCAGGAAAACACCGGTGCGATAATCAATAACATGGATGCTGAAACCAGTTATAAACCCACTATCAATTATGCAGGCATCGGCGGTCACGGCTCTTCATCCGAAAACAGCTGCGGTGATATCAATATTTACGGCGGTAACATTACCGTTACGGGCGGTGCCGGTTCAGCAGGTATCGGCGGCGGTTCCTACGGAGCCCCGAAAACAATTAATATTTCAAGGGCAACTGTCAACGCTACCGGCGGCGGCTCGCCTATAAGCGCTACCAACGGCGGTGCCGGTATCGGCGGCGGCAGAGATTGCGGAAACTCAGGTATGATTTATATTTTCAGCGGTGACGTTAATGCAACCGGTCAGTACGGCGGCGCAGGTATCGGCGGCGGCGACAACGGCTCCGGCGGAATGATTTACATCAGCGGCGGTACGGTTAATGCGACCGGCTCAAACGGCGGCGCGGGTATCGGCTGCGGCCACAACAAAGTTGGAAACCTTAACATTACAGTCAGCGGCGGCACGGTTACCGCACACGGCGGAGTATATTCCTCTTCGGGCACTAAACTCGGCGGCGGCGCGGGAATCGGCTCGGGCGCTTATTCGAGCGGTACCGGATATTCAACCGGCAATATCTACATTAACGGCGGTAACGTTGAGGCCTACGGCGTAGCGCAGAGCCAGCTTGATTCGTCCGGAAAGCCGTCCTGCGGTATCGGCTTCGGTTCGGGTTGCGCTTCGTCAGCGTCAAATCCGCTGAACGTATATCTCAACTATACCGAGATGAGCGATACAATTTACGCAACGAGCTATGGCTACGGAAACCTGAATATGGCGGACCACTTCTATCTGCTTAATGACAGGTACGTTCCCGCAACTGCTTCGAATATCGACGGTAAGACGATATTCCCGAATCCTTACGGCGACCTTGATTTTGACGGCGACTTTGACCTTGCAGACTATGTGATTTTGCACGATGACATTGCGGGTACGGCGGAAATGCCTGACTACGTTGCCGTAAGAGCTGACTTCGACAAGGATACCGCAGTTGACGCGTTCGACCTGTTCGACCTCGACAGAAGGATTAACAATCTGCCTTACTGATTTTTCAGCGAAAAACGAATAATCAAAACATCACCCTGCATTTTGCGGGGTGATTTTCGTATTAATTATATCAATAGACATTTTTGATTGTATGTGATAAAATGAATTATAATGTAATTTATCGTGAGGTAATTGACGGTATGATTCTGTATATCAACTGCTGCGTGCGTGAGAATTCCCGTACCGACAGACTCGCGAGGGCGGTGCTCAAAAAACTCGGCGGGGAGTACGAAGAACTTTATCTTCCCGATGAAAACCTTCAGCCGCTTTCACGGGAGCTTCTTAACAGACGGACTGCGCTGATTGAAAACGGTGATTATTCGGACGCAATGTTCCGCTATGCAAAGCAGTTTGCGGCGGCTGATAAAATAGTCGTTTCCGCACCGTTCTGGGATTTTTCGTTTCCGTCGGTTCTGAAGGTCTATATTGAGAATATCTATGCCGTGGGAATTGTATCCCGTTACACGCCCGAAGGTCAGCCTTACGGACTTTGCAGGGCGGATGAGCTTATTTACGTTACGACTGCGGGCGGTCCTTACGCGCCCGATTACAGCTTCTGCTATTTCAAGGAACTGTGCGAAACCTGCTTTGGGGTTGCGAAGGTTACTCTTGTCAAGGCTGAAATGCTTGACGTCGACGGATTTGACGCCGAAAGGATTATTGAGGATAAAATTAACGAAATAAACAGGGGAACAAGGCTATGACGGAATATATTATCTTGATGCCGCTTTTAATTCAGATTATAGGCTTGACTTACGGCGTAATGACCGACAAATATCTGCGCCGCTCGCAGAAATTTCTTATGATGAACGTCATTACGCTCATAATCCTGCTGATTGGACAGAACTGTGCGGAATACGTGCTTAAAACCACTGTATCAATGCCGTATTTAAGAACGCTTGTCAGTATTTTCGGCTATATTCTCCGTCCGACGATACTCGTGCTGTTTGCCAAGATTGTCGTACCCAACCGCAAGCATTATCTTGCCTGGGGTATGTTGGCAGCGCATTCTCTGGCTTACCTTACTGCAACATTCTCTCCCTGGGTTTTCTACATTTCCGAAGACAACCGTTTCCACAGAGGCTCTATCGGCTACACGGCGTATTTTATGAGCTCGCTGCTGCTGGTATATTTGGTCGTTGTTACAATTTATGAATACCGTCACCGAAAGTCTTCGCTTACGGTAGTGCTCTTAAACGCCGCATTTATCGTAATTTCCGCTCTTCTGGAGCTGACTCCCGCGTATTACGATTACCCCGTCAGCTATCTTACTATTGCCGTAGTCAGCTGCTCGCTGTTTTACTATATCTGGCTGCATCTCGAATTTGTCCGTGACCATGAGGACGCGCTTATGTCCGAGCAGCGCATAAAAATAATGATGAGCCAGATTCAGCCGCATTTCCTGTATAACACGCTTTCGACTATTCAGTCGCTTTGTATAACCGACCCGAAAATGGCTTTCAGCACAACGGAAAAATTCGGCACGTATTTAAGGCACAACATTGATTTCCTTGAGCAGCCCGAGCTCATTCCGCTCGAAAAGGAGCTTGAGCACACCCGCATTTACGCGGATATTGAAATGATACGCTTTCCGAAAATCAGCGTTGAATACGACGTTCAGGCGGACAACTTCAAGCTGCCTCCGCTGACAATTCAGCCGCTCGTCGAGAACGCCATTCGTCACGGCGTCCGCGGTATGGACGACGGTAAAGTCACCGTTACTACTAAGGAAGAAAACGGTTATTATAAAGTCATTGTCAAGGATAACGGCACAGGCTTTGATCCCGATACGCTCGGCGAGCAGGAGGGCACGCACATAGGCGTTGCCAATGTCCGCCAGCGAATTGAGGATATGTGCACGGGTACGCTTGAAATTGACAGCGAAGAAGGAAAAGGAACCGAAATTACTATCAGCATTCCGAAAACGAGAAGGAGAAAATATGAAAATTATCTGCGTTGACGACGAAGAACTCGTCCTTAATATGGTCGTGTTCCTTTGTGAACAGATGCCTGAGACCGAGTCGGTAAACGGCTTTTCCGACTCGCTGAAGGCTCTTGACTGGTTAGCGGAAAACAGCGTTGATCTGGCTATTCTCGATATAGATATGCCGAAGCTTAACGGCATAGCTCTTGCCCTGAAAATCAAGGAGATAAGGCCCGATACCGCCATAATTTTCCTGACCGGTTACTCCCATTATGCCGTCGAAGCCTTTAAACTTCACGCGCAGGGCTATCTGATGAAGCCTGTCAATTACGAACAGCTCAGAAGCGAGGTCGAATACGCGATGTCCGACAAGACGCCGTCGGAAAGCTCTCATATTTTTGCGCGTACCTTCGGCGAATTCGACTTCCTTATCGACGGTAATCCCGTCCGCTTTTCGCGCTCAAAGGCTAAGGAGCTTCTGGCGTTCCTTATCGACCGCAACGGCGCGGGCGTAAAGCGCGCAACCGCCTTTGCCGCGCTGTATGAGGACGCACCCTATGACCGCAAGATGCAGAAGCAGTTTGACGTTATAATCCGAAGCCTTAAGGACACGCTCAACGAAAACGGAATAGGCGATATACTTGATATGAAATCTGGCGAGCTTCGCCTGAATACCGATATGTTTGAGTGCGATTTGTATAAGCTTCTCAAGGGCGACGTTGATACAATCAATTCCTTCAGGGGAGAGTATATGAACTCCTATGAATGGGCGAGCATTACCGAAGCGGACCTTGCGTATAAATATCAGAAATAGTTTCTCATATAGATGGACATTTGTTGGACATGGTCTGTTAGAATATGTCAAAAATTGTGCTTCGGAGGAACCTGAATGAATAAGATTATCAATATCGCGGTACCTTTTCTTGCCGTAATACTCGGTATTGTGGCTATGGTTGCGGGCATTGTTCAGTTTGCAAACAGGGACAAGTACAACACAACGGTTATCGCAACCGTCGTTGAAATCCGTGAGGAATGGGAAAACGCCGCGACCGAGGACGATGTTGACCGCCTTGTAAAGACCGCTTATATAGAATATGAGGTTAACGGTGTTAAATACGGACCCGTTCTCGCTCCGGTTCAGAAGGACTCGTATAAAGTCGGCGATAAGATGGAAATACGCTATCAGTCGGAAAATCCCGAAAAAATCTCCGATCCCAACGTAGCTGAGACGGCTGCAATCTTCATCGGACTCGGTTTGATTGCAACCCTCGCAGGCGCTTTTCTGGCGTTCAAGGCTGTTAAAGCAAAATAACACAAAATTATACAAACTGTTTATTATCTGCAGGGTACGGTTTTCCGTACCCTGTATTTTTTACACATTTCACAATTATTTTCACTATTTATGTACGGAATTCGTCATTTTTTTGTCCTAAATGCCCAAATCCGTTGGACATTTGTTGGACGGCCTTAACTATAATTGTATTGAATCGTAATTGTTTTATTATCGATTTTTGGGATTTGACCTTTCACGCGGTCAGAGCGTGAGCAGACGACACACAGAAAAAGGAGTGTTAATTATGATAAACAACACATTCGCAAGAAAAGCATTGAGCGTAATCGTAGCGGTATGTATGGTACTCAGCATTCTTCCCGTTTACGTAATCAATTCTTCGGCTCAGAGCGTAACGGTCAGCACGCTCGCACAGCTGCAGGACGCTCTTGCAAATGAAGCTTATGACGAGATTATCGTCACTGCGACAATAAACCTTCCCGACGGCACCGCTCTCTACGGTAACGGCAAGACCGTCCGCGCTCAGGTTACGGGCGTTGATGAGCAGGGTATCGTTCAGACAGGTTCAAATTATAACGTGTTCACAACGGGCGCGAACGCCACGGTTCATATCTACGATATGACAATCATGGGCGGTTCGGTTACTGCGGTTGTCAATGAAACCGGTAAGCTTTATCTCGACAACGTTACAATAACCCGTTCCGGTTCGGAAACCAATCCCGGCGGCGGTATTGTAAACGGTGTTCAGAACCTCAGAAATAATAAAAATACGTCACATAAAACAGCTTATGTTGTAATGACGAATTCTTCTATCGTCCGTAACGTAGCTCAGTGGGGCGGTGGCTTCCTTAACTACGGTACGCTGATTATGGACGGCTGCTCGCTTTCCGAGAACCGTTCGATTAACCAGAGAGGCGGCGGCGGTGCAGGTGAAAACCAGGGCTACGCTTACCTTAACAACTGTACGGTAGCTAACAACACCTCTTCCGAAATCGGCGGCGGTATCAATATCTGTAAGGCCGGTGAGCTTTACGTTATGAACTGCACCTTCACCGGTAACGTTACCTACAACAATACCTACGGCGGTTCTACCTTCGGCGGCGCGGTAGGTATTAACGACAGCTGTATCTTCAAGGCGGTTAACAGTATTTTTGCCAACAACTACTAT
>JAEEGG010011114.1_pt1 | contig 19714 bp, 15 predicted proteins | sample 9134161 | NCBI WGS metagenome assembly JAEEGG01 (sample SAMN16246543, study PRJNA631951) | gut metagenome | biome: gut microbiome; feature: rumen; material: CR-attached | host: Bos | place: Iran: Karaj | collected 2018-10 | reverse complement strand
GATTAAATACCTCCATGGTTCCATTTAAAATCATGCTTCTCAGTTCTGGATTCATTTGTTTTTCCTCCTTCATTTCTGTGGTGATTCCGTTCCCCTTACCTACAATTCCATGCTCATCCCGGCAATTTTCATTTGCTTTTTTCAGTATGGAATTGCGCAGCATGTGGAAACGGCTTGATATGTAATGGTTTCTTAAGTCTTATTATATCAAAAGAGTTTCCATGATGCAAGAAACTCTTCTCACAACATTCGTTTCCCCATTTTGTTAATATCGCACAAAAAAATCGGAGCAGTAAGAAATATTGCTCCGATTTGAGTATATTTACCATATTTTTTGAATTATTCTGAAAAATACTCCTTCATGACTTTTATCGCCATCAGGGTGTCTTTTGTTCCTCCAGTTTCCACGGCTGAATGCATGGCCAGCTGCGGAAGCCCAATGTCGACGCTGGGAATGGAAACGTGAGAGGTTGAAATATTGCCTAGCGTGCTTCCGCCCGGAACGTCAGAATGATTCACAAAGATCTGGCAGGGAACGCCCGCCCGCTTACACAGACTCTTGAATTTCGCTCCCGTCACGCCGTCCGTCGTGTATTTCTGCGTGCCATTGAATTTCAAAACAGGTCCGCCATTCAACATAGGATGATTCGTTGGATCTGCCTTTTCCGGATGGTTTGGATGAACTGCATGTGCATTATCCGCGGAAATCAAAAAACCTGCCGCTATCCATTCCCTCTGCTTCGCAGGAGAAACGTCAAGACTCTCTCCCATGCGAAGGAGTACGTCCTGCAGGAAGGTGGAATCCGCCCCCTGGTTGGAACCGCTGCCGACCTCCTCATTATCGAAGATGGCACACATGGTTACGTAAGAATTCGAGGGTGTCTTTGCATGTGCCTCCGTCAGCGCATAAACACACTGCAAATCATCCAGCTTCGGCGACAGCACAAACTCCTTCTCCGCTCCAAATACTCTTCCGCAATCCCGGACATACAGGAACAGATCATGTCCCAAAATTGCATCAACCTTAACGCCTGCTGCCTTCGCCACAATGTCTAGAAAGGAGGCTGCATCCTTTTCGGAAAACAAAGGCTGCAGGTCTGTCTGAGGATGATATTCCGTGCCTTTATTGACGTCACGGTTCATGTGAATCGCCAGATTCGGAATTACTAACAGGTCCCGATCCACGTTGACCAGCTTCGTCTTGATCTCGCCCGTCTTTGCATCCAAAATGGCAATACGTCCTGCCACGGAGAGTGGGCGATCCAGCCAGCTGGAATGGATCATGCCTCCATATCGTTCCACGTTCAGCGTAACATAAAGCTCGCCCTTTCGGTCTGGATGCTCCTTTACCTTAAATGTCGGAGAATCACAATGCGCTGCTGCCATGTGATACCCCTTCACCATTTCCTTTTTCTCCGGGAGGCGGAAGGCAATCAGCGAAGAATCATTTCTCGTGACAAAATAGCTCTTGCCCCATGACAGCCTCCATGACTTCTTTTCATCCAATTCCACGAAGCCTTGCTCCCGATAGAGTTCTCCCGCCTTTGCCACCACGTGAAAACAGCTGGGACTATCTTCTATAAAGCGGAGCAGCTCCTCCGTGTATTTCATGCTTTCCTTCATGTTTCCTTTCTCCTTACCATTTTTGTCAGTGGACATTCGAACCCACTTCCTTTCTGCCGCGGTTCCACTCTGCCATCCCGACGTCAAATCATAGGACGGCTATGCCTTGAAAGGCCCAGCATATACGACCTTCTCCGCCATGCTGCGCGCTGCCTCCTTGCCACGGAATACCTCTGCGATCGCCAGTGCGAAATCAATGGAGGTACCCATTCCGCGGGAGGTGATGACCTTTCCATCAACTTCAACAGGGCCTGCCGTAACGGTTGCTCCCTCTAAGTGACCTTCAAAGGTCGGATAACTACATGCACGGCGCCCCTTTAAGTAACCGCGATGTCCAAAAATGCTAGGCGCTGCACAGATTGCCGCGATATACTTCCCCGCACGGTAAAACTCATCTACCTTTTCCATCAGGGGCGCACATGCTTCTAACCCCTGTGTTCCCTTTCCGCCACCTGGCAGAACGATCATGTCATAGGAAGAGAAATCGACTTCGCCAAAGCCCTTATCCATGCCAACCAAAATTCCGTGAGAGCCAAGCACCTGTTTTTCTCCATAGGCGGACACCATCTCAACTTCTATTTCACACCTTCTGCAAATGTCAACGACGGTCAACGCCTCGATCTCTTCAAATCCCTCCGCGAAGAAAATTCCGATCTTACTCATACCCTTCTCCCTTCTTTTTCCATTACATCCTACTATGTCATAATTATCTTTCAAAGTCAAAAGTCTGCCAAAAGACAATCCAAATTCAGCATGGCACTCTTGCCAAGCCCTTAATTCATTGCCGTTGGTCTTACCGGTCTGGTTCCGCCATGAGGCTCCACAAACATGGCTGCCAACACGAAGAACAGGAAGCCCAATGCCAGATTTATGATAAATGCCGCTGCAATGCCTAAATAAAGATGTCCAAGTGCAGCGCCAACCGACAATACCAGAATATCCGGCAGCAGGCCAAAATATACAAACATAATCTGTACAAACTGCTTAATGGTAAGACCCGCATTTGCCGGCAGGGACAAATTGATAAAGGCACCAACAATCGTCGAATAAAGATCAACGGACAGGATGGCCACGATCCAGGCGACGGCGATCAGAGGATTTGCCCCCATGATCAATGCACCGACAATCATCGGCAGTAACATGTCCAGTGCCGTATTAACAAGTCCTGAAAGCAAGGAGTAAAAGAGCTTTGCCCAAGTATTTTCAGGAATCAATACAAAATAGGACATCTTCGTGTCTGTCTCCAGCGGATTTCCAAGGGAGCGGAAAAAGGTAAGAGCCGCGAACACTGCCACCAAAAGCATCACGTTGTTCGTCTGAAGAGAAAGCCTGCAAACCAATCCTACTGCAACTGCCGTAATGAGATAAAACTCCATGGTCTTCGTAAAGATACCAAAATGCGCAAAGCGGAAACGATTGTACATGTTTTTGAAGAAGAATACACTGGCACCCCAGCCCTTTTGCAGACCATCCCTTTTCAGCTTCTCGCTGCGATCCTTCTTTCTCTTTACGGTGAATGCGCTGTTCTGATTTCTCGCGGCCTCTAACAGCTCTGCAACCTCCTCGGATTTCGCCATGGCATCCTCATAAAAGTCTACCTTCAGGCTCCAGATCACATAGATCAAAACAATGGCTCCAACCACCATGAGACCGAAATACGTCAGGGTTTCAACCAGATTTTGTTCCGCTGCCGCACCGCAAAAGCCCTTCAGCCATCCCCAAATGGGAATGTACCGTGTTCCCTTTGCATTAAAGAATTTTGCAGCAGCAACCAGCATTGCCAAGCCACTCGATCTCTGATACAGAAAGAAAAGACCTGCAATCACGGCAAGACACGTCACCAATGCGGGACGCAACATCTTCTTTACCGTATAGGAAATGTTTCCCAACAGATAAAAGAGAAGCTGCATCAGCGTGGAAAAGAAGTTCAAAATACAAAATCCCAGGATCAGCGCCAAGGCAGCCCATATATTTAATCCTAGGTTTAATACAAGGTTTGGCAACTGGAACATTAAATAGAGACCCAGAACAAGCATCTGCCCCAGCTGATTTGCAATACGAAACATCATGACTGACTGCGGTTTTAGCGGCGATGGGAATAAGAGATTGACGTCCGCCGGCAGGAAAAGTCTGCCCGCATTTTTATCTGCATTGACAACGGAGAGAACCAAAATGATAATTACCAGGCCGGCGGCAATCAGTTCAATAAAACTAGCATATCCAATTTCATCCCGTATCATGATCTTAAATGCCGATTCCGGTTTTTCTTCCTGTGCGTCCTCATCCTCGTCCGTCTGATCCACCTGCTCCGTAATTTCCGTTTCCGCCTGATTCTTCTCAGCCAGATTCGAGATGGTGACTGCAAGAATTCCGATGCCTGCACCGACTACGAAGCAAATCAGAATGAACGCAATGACCCAAGACTTAAAAAGCTTTTTTAGTTGATTCCAAAAGGAATGTACGGCATAGTACAAAAACATCCTCATACCGATCACTCCTTTCCGGGCTTTTCAGCTTCCGTATGCTGCATGTCTTCCTGCTTTACGCCTTCCGTCACGTCGAAGAAGAGCTGTTCCAGCGTTCTTCCATCCTTTTCCAGTTCCTCTCTGGTGACGTTCGCCTTGATCTGACCTGTCTGCATAATCAGTGCCCTGTCCCAAAGCATGTCGACACTGTCAATAATGTGCGTGCTGACAAGAAGCGTCTTTCCATCCCTTCTCATCTCTTCAAACATGTCCTTTAACTGCTTAATCGCATGCGGATCCAAACCAATCATGGGCTCGTCCAAAAGCACCATCTTGGGCTCCGTCATAAGCCCCAGACAAAGATTCAGCTTCTGCTGCATGCCCTTGGAAAGCTCATCGCCAAACTTTTTCTTTTTATCAGAAAGTTCAAAGCGCTCCAGCAACGCATCGGCCTTCTCCTTATAATTCGTCATTCGATAAGCCCTGGCCAAAAATTCCATATGCTCGGAGACTGTCAAATTCGGATACAGTGCGGGCATCTCAGGGATGTAACCCAATAGCTTTCTGGCATCCGTCGTCTTATTGGGAAAACCGCCAACGGTAATTTGTCCTTCATATTTTAAAAATCCAATGATGGATTTCATGATGGTACTCTTTCCCGCGCCGTTCGGTCCCAAAAGAACCGTAACGCTTCCGGGATCCAAATGAAAATCCACGTCGTTGCATGCCAGTAATTTACCATACTTCTTTGTTACGTGAGATACGTTTAGCATAACCTTTTCCTCTTTCCTTAAAACTATTTTGTTAAGTTTCCCAGTTCCGAGCCAATCATAACACCCTCCGCATTTTCCAGACAAAGTTTGTCGTAAAAGGCTCTAAAGCTGTCGCGAACTGTCTTTTTCACGCAAGCCCTGATAGCATCATAACATAAAGCAGTTTCCAATGAAAGGAAAAAAATTGCACTTCCAAACATCCTATCGTGCATCTATTTCTACGTAAACAACTGAATAATTTTTTCATTATGACTATTCAGGCCATTATTTTTATGTTATACTAAGAACAGATGTAGTGATCTACTTTTCGCACTACTTCTTAAGTATATAGAAAGGGACTAACGTCGTGGAAATAGAACGCAAATTTTTACTGAAAAGACTTCCTGACAATCTCGAATCCTATCCCTGTCATCACATTGAGCAGGCTTATCTTTGTGTAGACCCCGTTGTGCGCGTCCGCAAAGAGGATGACGATTATTATATGACCTATAAGGGAAAAGGCATGATGGCTCGCGAGGAGTATAATCTCGACCTGACGGAGGAGGCATATTACCATCTCCGCGCCAAGGCAGACGGACATGTCATCTCCAAAAAGCGTTATCTGATCCCTTTAAGGAACCCCGGCTTCAAGGATGGTTTTCCGAAGCCTCCCGCTGATTACACCTTGACGATCGAGATTGACGTCTTCGAAGGCGATTTTACCGATCTGATCATCGCAGAGGTGGAATTTGGCAGTACGGATGCCGCAGAGGCCTTTGTTCCGCCGGATTGGTTCCTGGATGACGTCACCTATTGCAAGGAGTACCATAATTCTTACATGGCGATGATGTTGCCCAGCAACCTCCCAACATCCTAAGCACCATCCATTTCCGTTCATTCTCTCAATAACAACCCCTGCCGTAAAGGCAGGGGATTTTTTGTATTAGTGATCCTTTAATCTTCCGAAAGTCCTTGTCAAATGATAAATCTTCTGTGCCAGTTCCTCCGTGCAATCACCCTTGCTCATCCTCCACTTCCAGTTATCTCCCAGCGTGGAAGGCATGTTGATTCTCGCCTCGTTTCCAAGCTCCAAATAGTCCTGCAAGGGTATGATCGCCGTGTCCGCGACACTCGATACCGCCGCGCGAATCATGGCCCAGAGCAGTTCCTTTTCCTCCGTGCAATTCAGATAATCCATCAGAAAGGCATTCTGCTCCTTGCTTCTGTTGCGGATCCATCCAAGCGTTGTCTCATTGTCATGCGTACCCGTGTAAACCACGCAATTTCTCTCGTAATTGTAAGGAAGGTACATGCCCTCTCCGTCAGGTCCCTCGTCAAATGCAAACTGCAAAATCTTCATGCCAGGATATCCCGTCTCCTCCAGCAGGCGGAACACGCCCTCCGTCAAAACGCCAAGATCCTCTGCAATCACCTTCTTATCAGCCAGCTTGCCTCTTCTGCCCGTACCCTTATTGCTTCTGTCTGCCATCTTTCTCGTCAGAACTTCAAACAGCTCCGCTCCAGGTCCCTTTTCCCAATGTCCTCCGGCAGCCGTCTGATCGCCATAGGGAACAAACCAATACTCATCAAATCCGCGGAAATGATCCAAGCGGACAATGTCATACAGATTATAGCAATAATTCAGGCGCTGATACCACCAAGCATAATTGGTTACCTTATGAAAATCCCAGCGATACAAGGGATTTCCCCAAAGCTGGCCCGTTGCGGAAAAGGCATCTGGCGGACACCCGGCCACGCCGATCGGTCTGCCATCCTCATCAATCTGGAACAACTCAGGATGCGACCAAACGTCCGCACTGTCAGATGCAACATAGATGGGAATGTCACCAATGATTTCGATTCCGGCACGATTTGCATAGAGCTTTAGTGCCTTCCACTGCTTGCTGAACTCATATTGCTGAAACTTATAACAGCGAATTTCATCTGCCAACTGTCTTTGATACTGCGCCATTGTCAATGGCTTACGCAGACGAAGGCCCTCCTCCCAATCCATAAAGCCCTTTCCCGGGAAGGCATCCTTCAACGCCATAAACATGGCATAATCGTCCAGCCAGAAGGAATTCTTTTTAATGAATTCCAAATAATCCTTCTGCGTCTCCAGGCCCTTCTTAATTGCTCTCTCCCATGCCTTCTTAAACAGGGGGAAACGACCGTTATAGAGCTTTCCATAGTCAATATAATTGGGGTGATCGCCGAAATCAACTGCGTCACATTCCTCTTTCGTCAAAAAGCCTTCCTTAACCAACGTCTCCAAATCAATGAAATATGGATTTCCTGCAAACGTGGAAAAGGCTTGGTAGGGAGAAGCGCCATAGCCCGTGGGGCCAAGCGGCAAAATCTGCCAAAGCTTTTGTCCTGCCTTCTTCAAAAAATCAACAAATGCGTAGCTCTCCTTGCCAAAGGTACCAATGCCGTACTCTGACGGCAGACTGGAGATCGGCATTAAAATGCCTTGTTTTCTCATGATAGATCCTTCCTCCTAAAGCTTACTGTTTTTTCATTTCTTCTTTATTCTGATACATCAACTGATCCGCACGCTTTGCCGTCGCGTTCAAGTCGAAGTCAATACGATTGTCATATCTCGCATATCCGCAAGCGATTCCGATCTTGATGATCTCACTCTTTTTATTATATTCCTCCACCATTCTTTCCATGTTGAGCAACTGTTCCCTGCAGGCTGCCTTTCCTCCCTTGGGGATCAGGCAATAGAACTCGTCACCACCCATGCGATATACGCTTCCAATGGTTCCAAAGGTATTGCGGATGATCTCCGCACTGTCGCAGATATATTTATCACCCATCTCATGTCCCAGGTGATCGTTGCAGTACTTCAAATTGTTCAAGTCCAATACAACCACGACATAATTCTCAGGATCTACCGCATAGGGATCCGTGTCCACGATAAAGGCCGCGCGATTAAAGGTCCCCGTCAATTTATCATGATATGCAAGCATCTCCATACTATGCGCGCCCTTACCCGCGACGATCAGTGCGCCGGACTCCTTAAACAAAGTAACGCCCAAGGCAATGGCATAGAGCAAAAATCCCAAAATAACAAACGACGTTACATATTTGCCATGGCTAAAATGATAGGTTGCCGTATCCATGCAAACGCCCAGAACGACCACAAGCATTCCCAGAAGGTTCCTTCGAAGCTTGGCATTCCAGCCATTTCTCTTCCACTCTCTGGCAGTCATGTACAGAATGGTCAGAATGGCAAAGCCAATCGTGAAAAGAATCACCAGCAGAATCTGCCGAAAATCCACCAGGTTAAAGAACTGCAAAAACAGCGCCAAGCCCATCACGCCAAGGCTCACCCAGCACGGAATATACCAGATCATAAAATCGCGCGTCGTATAGAGATCCTTTAGGAATAAAACAAACGGAACAACTACCATCATCATGGCAATAAAGGGCAACAGAGAAAAAATCGGCAAGCCATGGAACAGCATCTTTGCAAGTGCCGTATCTGAAACACGCCATAACCCCACCAGGAACTGGAGCAGCCCCAACAGAACCAAATCCTTGTCCACCTCTGAGTTCCTACGGTTATAAAAAACATACCAGCACATGACAGATCCCGTAATGATCAAAATGATGCTGATGATGACGGTGAATATCTCCTGCTCGAGCATATGTAATACAATGCTTCCCTTTTCGCCCAAATAAAATTCCGGCAGTCCATAGGATTTATCCTTGTATACGGGCGTCAAGATGACATAAAGATCCGCACCATTCATGTCCTCCGTAATCAAAATGTCATTCCAAACGCAACCTGGCGTCTTGGCGAACGAATTTTTGGGAGACGGCACCATGGAATACACGCGCTCCGCCCCATGGAAAACTTCTACGGTTTGATGAATGGTATAAAACATCAGGTGACAATACTTGCCAGTCACGCCGTCAATGTGAATTCTTCCCTTCCAGCCCTCGCCTGAAATCAAATCCTCAGCCGTCTGCTTTGCATCACTTGGCACGGGATTTAGCAGTTCATTTCCAAGCTTTGGCTCCTCCGTCGTAATGTTGATCCGATATTGCAGGAAATAATACCCCAGCAGAATAAGCAGGGCAAGGCTTACCACGATATAGGTTCTATGAATTACCTTTTCCATAAGACATCTCCCCCAACTACGCTCCCTGCTGCTTCATGCGGAACTTTTCTTCATACATCATCTTGTCAGCCCGTCGGATGGTCGCATGCACGTCTGCATCCTCCGCGACATCAAACATTGCAAAACCACAGGCAATTCCCATGTGGATGTCATCACTGTTCCTGTTAAACTCTGCGACGCGGTCCCGCATCCTGTTCGCACGCTTTTTGCAATCCTCCATGGTATCATCCATCAAAATCGCACCAAACTCGTCTCCGCCAAGACGATAACACCTTCCGCGCTCTCCAAAGCAGTCCATGATAATCTTTGCGGCCTCCTTGATGTAAATATCTCCTTTGTCATGGCCAAGCTCATCATTACACTTTTTCAGATTGTTAAGGTCAAATGCAACCAAAATACATTTTTTTAAGTCAAACTCACTGCCAGAAAGGAAATCCACGTACGCCGCGCGATTGTAAAAGCCCGTCAGCGCGTCATGATATGCCAGCTTCTTATACTGTCTGGCCTGCATTCCGACCTCCATGCCCTGCCTGGAAATCTGCATTCTCTTAATAATCAGGAACAGGAGGAACAGAAGGAACAGGAACATGCTAAACGGAAAGCGCGTAACGCCGCTTGTTGCCAAAAACGTATAAACGTCGAGTCCCGACCACAAAATTCCTAACAGCGTACAGGCCAAACCCGCCTTTGCATCCTTGTCAAATCCATTCTCCCTGACATACTGGATGATGCCAACGAGGGCACAGAAAAAACTAAAGGCAAGGCATGCCACGGAGACCAAAATCGTTTCGCGAAAATCTGCGATACCGAAGAACTGCATGACAAAGCATGCGCAAATTCCCAACAGAGTAACGGCTTCGGGCCAAATCCACACTGCAGATTTATAGGTGCTTAGCACGTCAAAAATCACCTTCATGATCATGAGCGGCAAAAACATCACTGCAATGAACGGAAGAATTGTCAACACGGGAAGATCCTTAGCAAAAAGCGCCATGAAATCGCTGTCCAGCATCTTCCATACACCAACGGTAATCGTAAAGGCAGAATGTGTCAGTGCAATCGTCATGTTCTCTTCCTGCTTACCGTTGGCTAACGCTGCAATAATCTGCATAATGCCAATAAAAATAACGACGCTGCATAGTGACAAAATTGGCAAATTGGAAAAAAGAATCACCTTGAAAATTTGATACCCATTTCCCAGCATCAGTTCCGGGATTTCATTCACGCCCTCATAGACCGGCTCAAGCTCTATCTTGATGGTTCGCCCATTGTCCTCATCCCGAAATACCACTTCATTGTAGACGACGCCTGGGCTCTTCGGCATAAAAATTCCGCTCTTGGGCTCCATCTGATAAATAACGTCAGAACCCAAATAGACGGTCACGTTTTGATGGGCCGTCAAAAATAACAAGGTATTAAAATCTGACCGAATATCCTTCAGTCGAAAAGAGAGTACCGTTTTTTCGCCCAGCGGTGCCGTTTCATCCTTCACCGTGGACGTAACATACTCCGTAATTTCCCCATATCCCGTCAGATCCATTTTTCTCTGGACACTCAGACGAAGATTGAAAAGACCATATAAGAACAAGAATAAAAACAGGATTCCTATCAGGCAATAGGCCCTCAAAATCAGCTTTTTCATGCCAACCCCTTTATGCAAAAAAATAATAGGCATGGAATATGTACAAAATCCATGCCTATTATATCACTTTATAATTCAATTTGCAAGTCGCGCCTGCCTGATTATGGCTAACTTCAAAGCAGCTCCTGCAAGAAACTCGGCTGTAACAGATATATAAAATAGCCAGTGTATGCAAGTATCATCAGGAAACCGCCAAATCTGCCGAGCTTATGTTTTCTCACAACGCAGAGCAGCAGAAGCACAACCGTAGCGATTGCAGCAATGCTGTCTATGAAGAAGTTCGAAACATAGGTCACGGGGGTAATCAGCGCCGTCGTACCTGCGACAAAAAGAATGTTGAAAATATTGCTTCCAACAATGTTTCCTACGGCAATGTCCGGCTTTCCCTTGATGGCTGCCGTAACGCTGGTCACCAGTTCGGGGAGTGACGTTCCAAAGGCCACAATGGTAAGTCCGATAAAGCGCTCCTCCATGCCAAACATGGCCGCAATGGCCGATGCTGCATCTACGGTGAAATCACTGCCCTTGACGATCATGACCGCACCGACGATGATCATAAGAATCAACAGCCAAATGGGTTTTTTCTTTTTATCTGCCTCCTCTTCCTCTGAAGCATTGCCATTCTTTGCCATCTTCAGAAGATACAGAAGATACAGGATCATGAAGGCCCAAAGGATTCCGCCCTCCAGACGATTTAAGACGTTATCCATAAGACCAAGTGCCGCCAAAACAACCGTAATCAAAATGGTAAACGGAATTTCATAGCGTACCGTCGATTTTTGGACGGGAATGATGCAAATCACGGAGGTGAGGCCAAGAATCACGAGCACGTTCATAATATTGCTGCCGAGCACGTTGCCAATCGTAATTTCCGCACTCCCCTTCATTGCTGCAGAAATACTGACTGCCGCCTCCGGCAGGGAGGTTCCCATGGCAACAATGGTAAGTCCAATGACCAGCTGCGGAATTCCAAGTCTGTCCGCGATGGAAGCCGCACCGTCAACGAACCAATCCGCGCCCTTCATGAGCAAAACAAAGCCTAACACCAACAAACCAATATTGATTGCTAATTGCATAATTTCTTCCTCTCTCACTCACAAAATCCGGCTGCCTTTGGCACCCGTTGCCATAAGAAATGAAAAAGACTTTCAGCACTAATATAGTGCTAAAAGTCTTGTTCTTCGTCGTCTGTCGATGAAGCGTGCAACCACGACGAGTACCATCCAAAATGGATTCAGAGCGTCGGGGTATGTTGATTGCACGGTTACAACTACTCCCTCTTAACTAATTGTACGATATCATGTTTATCTTACCTTGTCAAGGTCAGCTTTCGTCCGTCCCCTCACCATATTTCGCATTTTCCGCTTCGATCAGTTTTTGGATCCAATCCTTGTCCACAAGCTCATCCAGTGCATTTGCCAACGCTGATTCATCTGCGTAGGCATCAAACTCCTGCTGCTTCCGCTCCAACATCATCACCATGGCTTCATCCACGGTATTCTCACACAGCAGATGGTATACCAAAACATTTCGCACCTGTCCCATCCGATAGACGCGGGAAATGGCTTGATTGGTCAGCGAAGGTTTCATTTGCGGTTCGCAGAAGATTACGACACTTGCCGTTTGGATGTTCAAGCCCGTTCCGCCTGCCTGAATCTGACAAACCAAAACGTTTCCAGCCTGAGCTTCCGTGAGCTTATCAATCATGCCCTGCCTTGCAGGAATCTCCGTACTACCCGTAATCACGCCAATGCAGTCCTCACCCAGCAGCTGTTGTATCTTATCAATTGTCTCGCGAAAGAAGGAATAAATAATTACCTTTCTGCCATCCTCCTTCGCATCCTTGCAGATCTCCAGTAGTCGCAGCGCCTTGGAGGAAGTCTCTAAATCGCTCTGCAAAAAGGAAACACGACGCATCACGTTAAAATTCTTCTCCGTCACGGCCTGCGCATAATATACACGATCCACGTCCGTCAGCACGCACCACTCGCGCATCTCCTCGATGGGCGGCAGTTCCTCCAAAACCTGCTCCCGCTGACGCCGCAAATACACTGGTGCCAAAAGCTCACGGAACTGCGGCACGTGGCTCATAAAAGCGTTCTTTCGAACCTCCTCCACCATGTCGGGACGAAGGAATTCGATCAAGGAGCACATCTCCTCCACGCGGTTCTCCAAAGGCGTACCCGTCATCATCAAAATGCGATCGGATTCCTCATCCAGCGCGCGCACGTTCTGCGTTCTCCTCGCTTCAGGATTTTTGATATAATGCGCTTCGTCAATGACCAGCATGGCGATGCGAAGCTTTTTGTCAACGTCCCTGACAATCTTCTCCATGGTCTCGAAATTTGTGACGGCAACACCACCCTTCGTCCGCCAGGCGTCGAAATTATCTTCCAGGAATGCACCATGCACCAGATAGGCCTCCATGGCACTAAACTTCTTAATTTCCCTGCACCAGTTGACCAAAACAGAAGCAGGACAAATGACCAGAAAACGGCTGAGCGGATCCTGTGCATAGACGTCACACATGGCAGCTATCGCCTGCACCGTCTTTCCCAGTCCCATCTCATCTCCCAGAAGAACGCGGCGCTCGAACAGAATATACTTTGCGCCAAACAGCTGATAGGCTCCCAGATTCCCCTGAAAGTAGCTAAGGTCAATTGGCGATTCCTCAATGGCTGCTGCCAGCTGTGCAGGGATACTGCTGTAAATCAACGGATTCTCCTTCGCCGCGCCTCCATACTTCTCCAGAATCGCATAAAAGTCGGCACTCTCTGCCTCATAAAATCCCAGTGCCTCCTCCATCGTCAGGTTCTTCATCTCCTGATAGAGCTCAACATACGCTTTTGCACGAGAACAGTCCTTGCTGAGCAGAAAGCTCTCTAAATCCTGCACCGCCTTGACCGTACGCTCCTTGGCATCCTTCGACGAAACAAGCCAATGCAAGCCATTCTTGATCTCGATATGCTCCATCGCATCGACAAGATTGGTATTTAATACCTCCTCCAGACCCTTGGCCTGTTCGCGAACATAGTCACATTTCTTCAGCTTCGCGATGGCAAGCAAGAGCCCGGCATTCGGAACTTCGCCATCCTCCGTTTTTTCCAAGGAAAACTTCACGTGCACGTGCTTCGCCATGGAATTTAGGAACTCTGCAATCACATTTCGGATGGCCTGCGCCTGCTTCTCACCAATGCCATCAATGGAAACCAGCTCCCAGTCCTTCAGCTTCGCCAGCTGAAGCAGGTTGTCATACCCTGCCTCCTGCAAAACGGCAACGCGAATCCCTGCCTTGGAATTCTTGAGTTCCTCCACGGAAACATGCTCCAGGGCATCCAATGCCTTTAGCCCCAAGATTTTAGAGCATTCCTCCTCAAGCTCCGTCTCCTGCCGCTTTTTGTCATCATACAGGAACTTCAAATAATCATCTAATTCACATAAATCGCGAATTCTCTGCTTGACATACTTAAAATCCATTTTTTTCATGGGTTAGCACGCATTTTTCTTGATAAATTCAAGTAATTCGTCCACCTGCGTAAACGCAAGCCCCACCACGGTGTCTGCCGCGCCATAATAGATCGCGATTCTGCCCGTTGCGGCATCCGTCAGGGTCGCACAAGGGAAGGTCACGTTCGGCACGTCTCCCACGCACTCATAAAGCGCCGTAGGATGGAAAATATAAGGCTTGCAGCGATATTTTACCTTCCAGGGCTCATTTTCATCCAAAATGGCAGCACCCATGGAATAAATCATGCCATTACAGGTCGTTCCAACGCCATGGAAAATCAGAAGCCATCCTTCCTTCGTCAGAATCGGGATGGGGCCAGCGCCAACCTTCGTCCACGCCCAGCCCTGCGCCTGCATGACATAGCGATGATAACCCCAATGCTCCATGTCAGGGCTCTGGGAAAGAAACATGTCGCCGAAGGGCGTATGTCCATTGTCACTCGGTCTCGAAAGCATCAGGAACTTTCCGCCAATCTTCTTCGGAAACATAACTCCGTTCCTGTTGAAGGGAAGGAATGCGTTCTCCAGCTGATAAAACTTTTTAAAATCAAAGGAATAAGCAACGCCAATCGTAGGTCCATGGAAGGAATTGCACCAGGTCACATAATATCTGTCTTCAATCCAGCAAACACGCGGATCATATCCGCAGGCCACGCCGCACTGCTTGTCATCCTTGCCATATAAAGGCAACGGCTCCGACTCAATGTCCCAATGGATTGCATCGCTACTCTTTCCAAGAAAGAGATGCTGCTCCATGGCCGTGTTATCGCTTCGGAAGATGCCTACAAACGCGCCATCCTTCGCCACTACGGCAGAATTAAAGATACTGTTGGACCCCGGGATCTGATCCCTTTTTACAATCGGATTTCCGCTATAGCGCCATACAATGTCCTTGCATCCTTCCGGTCTGTCCTCCCAAGGAATGTTTGGTAAATTCTCGCCAATAATTGTCGCCATACTACTGCCTCCTTTTCATCACTTTTTATTAATAGTATTTTTCGAACAAATCCTCATAGGATTATCGTACCATTCTTTTCGTGTAGACACAATCCCTTTTTCGCTTCTTGTCTCAGAAAACCTCCAGATTTAGCAAAGCCTCACGCGCAAGGGAGAACGCCTCAAAGCCGCCAAGCTTCTTTCCCTCCTCCATGGGCGGGAGCTTGGCATTGCCGCGCTCAAGTCCTGCAAAGCCGTCAAAGTCAAAGAGATGCGGCTCCAGGGAGAGAAATCCCTGAAATCCATTTCCAAACATACGCGTCAGGATCTCTTTGACATTGCCGTCGCCAAAGCCGGCCGGCACGACCTTCCCGGTTTCCCATATGGCATCCTTTACGTGCACGTAAGAAATATCATTCTTCAAGAGCTCATAAGCCTTAAGCGTATCCTGCTTTGCCTGTACGAAATTGGCAAAATCGAAAATACCGCGGAAATTTGCGCAGCCAAGAGCGTCAAACAGCTCCCTGCATTCCTTCGCTCTTTCTCCGTAAATGCCTTTTTCATTTTCATGCAAAAGAACCACGTCCTCGCGCTTTGCATAGTCCACAAATTTCCCAAGGCGTTCCAGAACTTCTTCCTTTACGCCATCCGGAAGCTTCGCCGCATTCACGTCATCCTTTTCCGAAGAGCCACGATTCTCCCAGGGTACATAAAAGCTAAACATACGGATGTTTCTTGTCCCCATCTTGTGTGCAATCTCCACGGCGCGCTGAAACTCTGCAAAATGCTTTTCAAACGGATCCGTGATCCCGATCTTACCAAGAGGCGAGCCCAATGCTGACAGGGCGATTCCCGCATCATCCAGTCTCCTTTTGATCTCGTCCACCTTTTTGTCATCATGATAAATCAAATTGTTTCCATCGACGCCGCGCATCTCCACATAGTGCATGTCCAGCTTCTTTAAGCTTTCTATCTGTATGCTCAGATCCTGCTGAATTTCATCTGCGAATCCCGTTAATTTCTCATAATTTCTCATTCCTTTTTCCCTCTTTTCTTTAAAAGTCGGCTCTGTTTTAGGCTTCCGTCCCGTGTAAAATTTAGTACGTACCCTTTGTATCAAAGGTAATTCCCTTATCTTCCTTCTTCTTCGAGGTTTTCCTTCTCTTATTGAGTTCCTCTAAAAAGAGCTCCTCATCAAAAAGAATTTCATTATTTTTCCTTCTCTCCTCTTCCGATTCCTTTCCATCCGTAGAAAGAACCACGGTCTGATTCATCCAGGAGGACAAGAACATCATGTTGGAGAGCGTCAGTCCCCGGATGCCCTCTGCACCCTCTGCCACCAGAGCGCCGCCATTTAAGATCCTGTCCGCGAAAGCCTTTAGCACTCCCACGTGCTGTTCATTTTTCCCATCCGTCTCAATCTCAACATGCTCCATCTCCGGCGTCGCAAACCCATTTTCCGCACTTTTACACCATTCCCTCTCATTGGTTTTCAGCCGATCGAATACGAGTTTTCCGTGCTCACACACAATCTTGCCCATTTCAAAGGTCAGCTCCAGCCGGTTGGTTCCGGGCGCATCTCCCGTCGTTGTCACAAAGACGCCTGTCGCGCCGCCCGGAAATTCCATGTAAGCCGTCACGTCATCCTCCACCTCAATGTCATGCCATTTCGCCTCATGGCAAAATGCACGCACCTTGACCGGCAGGCCACAAAGCCACTGCAAAAGATCAAGCTGATGCGGGCACTGATTCAAGAGAACGCCGCCTCCCTCACCGTCCCAGGTTGCCTTCCAGCCTGCCGCGTCATAATAACTCTGGGTGCGGTACCAATCCGTGATGATCCAGTTCACGCGTTTCATTGCCCCAAGTTCACCGCTCGCAATCATGTCGTGGAGCTTCCGGTAAACGCAGTTTGTACGCTGATTGAACATGATCGCAAAGACCTTATCACTTTTCGCTGCCACCTCATTCATTTCACGCACCTGCTTTGTATAAACTCCCGCCGGCTTCTCGCTGATGGCGTGAACGCCGTGCGTCAGCGCGTAAATCACAAATTCCGGGTGGAAATAATGGGGCGTCGCGATCAATACGGCGTCTACTTCGCCTGAGTCGATCATTTCCCTGCCATCCAGGAAGCGCTTTACGTCCGCGGGCAATTCCTCCTTTGCCCAATCCAGCCTGCTTTGGCGCACGTCAGCCACCGCAGTCAGACGCATCTTCGGCACCATGCCCTTCGCAACGTTCATCGCGTGTCCGCTTCCCATGCCGCCAATTCCAATGATTCCAAGCCTTACTTCTTCCATTTTTCTTTCCCTTTCCCCGTGCCTTTCCATAATACTTTTCCATAATACTTTTCCAGCCTTATGAGTTCCTCGCAGACTCATAAATCTGCATCACGGTTTGAAAAACGTTTTCCACGCCCTTTAGGTCATTTTGAAACCTTCCGCCGGTGCGCAGGCTCCGGTAGAAGTCCCGGATGCAGGCCTTATGCCCGCAGCCCCAGTAATCCTTACCGATTCCTTTTTCCCATTCACGGATATAATGCTTGGGCGGTTCATTCTCTACGTATACCGTCACCTCAGAACCGTTCAGCGTGATGCGGCCTTTCTCACCCTGCAATTCCAGAAGAATCGGTGCGTCAGCTGCATAGCCGGTAGACGCATAAAAGCACCCGCGTTTCTCTCCTCCAAAGGCCATCCATGCCTCGACGGTGTCCTCCACCTCAATCCTAGACGATAAATGATGATTGGCAATCGTCGCTTTTACGGTCTTGGGTTTTCCCAAGTATCGCAGGAGCAGGTCCAGCGTGTGTATGGACTGATTGATCAATGCACCTCCGCCTTCCGTCTCTATCTTTCCCTTCCAAGAACTACCCTCATAATAATCCTTGTCCCGCCGCCAAGTCACAAACGCCCTGCCGCCAATGATCTTACCAACCTGCTTCTCTGCGACCAGCTGATCCATAAGAATCGTCGACTCGTTATACCTGTTTTGGAAACAAAATCCCAGTTTTCCCGGATATCTTTGATTTTCCTCCCGGAGTTTTTGAAACTGCTCCTCCGTCGTGGCACAGGGTTTCTCCATAAATACTGCTTTCCCGCTTTCCAGAAAACCAATCGCCATGGGCACGTGGAGGTGATGGGGCGTACAAACGTGAACTACGTCCACGTCCGCGTGACATACCTGCCGCCAGTTATCACAAATCAGAACGTCCTCAAGGCTTCCCATGGTTTCCGCCAATTCTCTCGCCTGGCTCAGGTCCACGTCGCAAAATGCCGTCACCCGCACGTCTTCCATTCCGCCAAGCACCCACGCATGTACCTTGGCAATTCCGCCGCAGCCAATGATCCCAACTTTCCTCATGCCCGTCCTCCCTTCGCTCAGAAGCCACTTGCACGTCACGTTTTCCTTTTATGCCTATTGTAATTCCTCCGCGCACGTTTTAATATATACATATAATACTATTTTTATATACTTTTCCGACTTATGGGGAATTCCGCACGTCAATATAACGGGAAATCTGTCATCACGCATCTCATTAGACAAAAATGGAAGGAGCTGGAGAAATCATGAGCGAAAACAACAAAAAACACGGCGCAAACAACGTAAAAAGCGCCGGCATTTCCATGTTCCCCGTGGCACCGCCCTTTGACGTGGCTTATCGTAACGAAAAAGCGCCTTATCCCGTGGGACCTCATTCCCATAATGCCGCAGAATTATATTTTACGCTGACGGACCTTCCTGACGTGCTGATCAATGACACAGTGTCTGCAGTTCCCGCCGGAACACTTTTGATTCTTCCGGCCTTTTGCATCCATCAGCTCTATCATGAGACGGGCGTAACATATGAACGCTACATTCTGAGCATCCATACCAAGTGGTTAAACGGCGTTTTCTGTGAGGGAGCCACTGCCTTCTCATATTTGGAAAACAGTTCAAATCCCGTCCTGCTCTCTCCAAACCGCACACAAAAAAAAGAGCTCCTTCGTCATTTCAACGAGTTGCTCTCTCTTTCCAACCAAACCTCACCGGAGGCCATGGTCAAGTTCTTTCAATTTCTTTCCGTCATGCATGGCATGGTAAACGAATCCGTACCAAACGACCCGCCGAAGCTTCCTGTCTCCCCTTCACAAAAAAGGGTAAATGAAATCATCGCCTATCTCTTGGAGCATCTTGCAGAAAACGTAAAGCTCTCCGATTTGGCTTCGCATTTTTACTTGCATCCCGACTACCTTGCCAGGCTTTTTAAGAGCCATATGCACGTCTCCATCGGACATTACGTAGCCCTCCAAAAGATCAGCGCAGCTGAGGCCATGCTCCGGGAAGGTCAGACGGTCGCGCAGGTTCAAGAAGCCCTGGGATACTCCAGTTACGCGTATTTTTTCAAATCCTTCCAAAAGATCACCGGGATTTCTCCCAGCAAATACCGGGATCAATACCGCTGATCACGGCATTATTGCGGCTCGATCGCAAGGTAAAGTGACAAGACCAGCAGCGTAATCAAGTTTACAAGTCTACCTCCGTTTTTTATCCTCATGTCCAAATCCCCCTTCTACCCCCTAACCACTCTTCCATTCCTTAACCGTAAGAACCCAAAAGAAAAAAGCGAAAAGTCATTGAATACAATGATTTTTCGCCAGATGCGGGCAACAGGAC
>JAEEGG010011113.1_pt1 | contig 19714 bp, 18 predicted proteins | sample 9134161 | NCBI WGS metagenome assembly JAEEGG01 (sample SAMN16246543, study PRJNA631951) | gut metagenome | biome: gut microbiome; feature: rumen; material: CR-attached | host: Bos | place: Iran: Karaj | collected 2018-10 | reverse complement strand
TCGCCGCGCATCCCGGAGGAACTGTGGAGGCCTTGTGATGGGTCGCGCTGACGGTATGCCTGCCCTTCTCCAGCGTGATCACGGCCTTGCCGTCGCTGTCGGTCCTGATACCGGTGGGCTCCCCGTCGACGGTGATCTCGGCGCCCTCGAGCGCGTAGGTCACGGGGGCCCAGTTCTCGTCGTAGCCCGACGCCGTGAGCGTAAGTGTGAGCTTGTCGCCCTTCTTGAGAGACGCCTCGGAGACGTCGAAGTAGGTGTAGACGTCGCGCCAGATGTAGGCGGTGACGATGTCGCCCTCTTTCACGGGGTCGGTGAGCGACATGGCCGATACGTTGTTTACCGTGTAGCCGTAGCTGCCGCCGTTCTCGACGCCCCAGAGCTTGGTGATGTAGAGGCCGTAGTCGCCGGTGGCCGTGCCGTAGCCCGCGGCCGCCCCGCCTTCGAAACCGGCGTCGTGGGCGGCGACGAGCACGTCGTTGACGGTCAGCTTTTCATCGCTGTCGGCGTCGGCGAGTTTTACCGGCACCATGGCCATGACGAGCTTGCCTTCTCCGTCGGCGATGTTGACGTAAGCCTTGGGCGAGTTGTCCGAGCAGCCTCCGACGGCCGCGAGCGATACCGCCGCAAGCAGCGCGAGCGCGAGCGATACGACGATCCTTGAAAGTGTGCGTTTCATTTTTGCCTCCTTAAACTGCTGTTTATTTGTTTTTATTGTTCGTGCTGTCTCCGTCCGGAGCCGCCTTTCCGGCCTTCTCTTCGGCGCGGCGCCGGCGCTTTGCCCTTATGCGCCTCTCGCGGTTCCGCTCGGCCGAGGTCTTCGCGGGAGGGGGCTTGAGCCCGGCCGCCTCCAGCGCCCTCGGCCACGGGCCAAGAAAGGCCTTTATCGCGGCGGTCTGTTCGTCAGAGAAGTCCGACCTGCGAGGATATCTGTCCCCTCCGCCGGCCAGTATCTCTTCCTGCTTTTCCCTCAGCATGGCGATGCACCTGTCCGCCGAGAAAGCCGGCTCGGCCCGACTGTCTTTTTTCATTATTCTCCTCCGCTTTTACGTTCCGCACCGGCCGCCGCAGCTGTCCCGGTCCGGTGCGGCCGCCTCGGCCCCTCACCGGGCGGAAGCGCGCCCGGACAAAAAAGCTCCCGTGCCGGTATACGGCACGGGATCGCGAATAGACTGGGCACGGCCAAAAGGACTCCGGCAGAAACCGAAGTCTTACGCCTGGGCGCACGGCGCGTGTCCGGTTTCCGCTCCCCATGTCCGGGAACTGCCGGCAGCTGTCCGGCAGGTTTTCCGACTTGAGAGCCTTAGGCTCAGATACGGTAATGACGGTTGCGACGGATTCTCACCGAACTTCCCCCTGATCCTTTTGCGGAACCGGACCGCTCATATTAAGTTTGACATCATTATAGCATCGAAGGCGCGGCAGGTCAATGATTTCCGTCAAAAACGTGAAAAACGCGGGCCCGCGTCAGAGCAGCAGGCCCTCCAGTGCGTCGGCGATCCTGGCCGAGGCGCGGCCGTCGCCGTAAAGGGCGGACGGACGGCACATGGCCGAGTAGGCGGCGGGATCGTCCAGCAGCCGCGAGAACTCGGCGCAGATCTCATCCTCGCCGGTCCCCGTAAGCCTCAGCGTGCCGGCGGCTATCCCTTCGGGGCGCTCCGTACCGTCCCTCATGACGAGTGTGGGCCTGCCAAGGCAGCAGGCCTCTTCCTGTATCCCTCCGGAGTCGGTCAGCACCATGTGGCAGCGGCTGAGGATGTTGTGGAAATCGACAACGTCCATAGGCCCGGCAAGGCGGACGCGGTCGCAGCCGCCGAAGATCTCCCGTGCGGCCTCGCGGACAAGGGGATTCGGATGTACCGGGAACAGCACCTTCACGTCCCCGTGCTCCCAGACTGCTCGCCGGATGGCCCGGAACATGCCGCGCATGGGCCCGCCCAGGTTCTCCCTCCTGTGGGCGGTCACCAGCACGAGGCGGCTGCCCGCGGCCCACTCGAGCGCCGGATGGGAATAGTCCGCGCGCAGCGTCATCCGCAGCGCGTCGGCCACGGTGTTGCCGGTCACGAACACGGACTCCGGCCGCCGGCCCTCCCTCAGAAGATTCATGCGGGCCTCTTCGGTCGGGGCAAAGCTGAAGTCGGCTATCATCGACACCGCCTGGCGGTTGAACTCCTCCGGGAAGGGGCTCGATCTCACATATGTCCTGAGTCCGGCCTCGACGTGCCCGACGGGGATGCCCCTGTAATAGGAGGCAAGGGCCGCGCAGAAGGCGGTGGTCGTATCGCCGTGGACGAGGACGGCCGCCGGCCCGGTCTGCCCGAGGACCGGGTCGAGGCGATCGAGGATGCGGCTCGTGAGCTGCTGCAGAGTCTGCCCGTCCCTCATGACCGACAGGTCGGTGTCCGGGGCGACGCCGAAAGTCCCCAGCACACCGTCGAGCATCCCCCGGTGCTGGCCTGTGACGCAGACTTTCACGTCAAATCTCCCCCTGGAGCGGAGTTCGCTCACAAGGGGGCACATCTTTATTGCGTCGGGACGCGTCCCGAAGACAGTCAGTATCGTTTTCATGTTTTGGCGGCCTCTTTGACCGGAGCCGGGTCCCGGGCTTGACACGGCCCCGAAAACCCGTTATAATTGAGCGGACGAAACACAGTGCCGTACAGGCACGGTCAGGAGGAACTATGCAGAAGCTCAGTGAGATGAAGACCGGCTGTTCCCTCTCGTTCATGAGGGAGATCTCGCCGGAGGTGTTTGCCGCCCTTAAAAAGATGGGCGTCGACTGCTCGGAATACTCTTTCGGATACGACTATTATATGAACAGGGCAGATTTCACGAAGCGCGCCGGAGAATACGCCGCCATGGCGGAGGACGCGGGGATCGCCCAGTGGTCTCTCCACCTTCCCTTCTCCAGGGAGCTCGACATATCCAGCCAGAACAAGGTAATGCGAGCCGTTACGCTCTACACCGACCGCGAACTCATAAAGGCCGCCGCGGCAGCGGGCGTGAAGGTCATGGTGCTGCACCCGTCCAGCGAGCCCATCGACGAGGAGAGCCGTCCGGCCAGGATGGAGCTGTCCCGCCAGGCCATAGAGATGCTGGCCGGTGTCTGCGCCGATTCGGGCTGCAGACTGGCGGTGGAGAACCTGCCCCGGACCTGCCTTTGCAGGACTTCCGACGAGATGATAACGCTGCTCTCCGGCACCGGCGCCGGGATCGTCTTCGACACCAACCACTGCCTCATCGAGGACAACATCGACTTTCTTAAGGCCGTATCGGCGGCCGGGCTGGAGATCCTCTCCATGCACATCAGCGATTACTACCGCGACGCGGACGGCGTGCTCGACGAGAGGCACGACCTGCCCGGCACCGGCATCAACCGCTGGGGCGAGCTGCTGTCGACCGTGCTCGGGACCGGCTACCGGGGACCGCTCATGTACGAGGTCGCCCGCAAGCCCCGCCTGCGCGGCACGGAGGTGTCGAACGAGGAGCTCGCCGAAAACATGAGGAAGCTGAAGCTCGGCCTCATCGGCTGAGCGCCGGAAAGCATGATCGGCCGAGCACAAAACAGCATACGTCCTCCCGGGCCGTTCCCGTTCCGCCTTCGCGCGGAGGGAGCGGCCCGGGCTTTGCGCCGGACTCAGTCCATCTCGACCGTAATGCCCTCGGGTACGGTCAGCCTCGGCCTGCCGCCCCTGTTCTGTTCCACTACGACCGTCCCGAACGGCGTCGGGATCTCGGTGCGGAAGCGGGCAAGACCCAGGGTCGACGGCGCCAGCCTTATGCGCCTGTATCCGGGCTCCAGGATCTCAAGGCCGGTGAGGGCCATGGGCAGCGCGTAGGCCGGGGTCCCGGCCCAGGCGTGGCTGTGATCGAAAACGTAGTTCTCTGGCAGATAGAAGCCCTCCGGCAGGCCCTTGGGGCACTCGCCGACCGGGCCCTTCCACATCGACAGCAGACGAAGGGTCTGCTCCTCCCTCAGGCCGCGCCTCAGTACGGCCTCGAGCCAGAAATGGCAGAAGTACGGCTGGACCTCGCCGAGCGAATCGTCATCCATCACGCGCCTCAGCAGTTCGGCGCATTCGGCGTCAGGCAGGATGCCGCTGTAGGCGGCCAGTATGTTCGCGTGGCGCCGATAGTATCTCTTTCCGACGTTCTCGGGGAGCCATTTCGACGGGTGCTTTTCCTTAGTGTTCAGGCCCTCGAAGAACAGGCCCCTTTCGCGGTCGTAGAGCCGTGAGCAGACCGCCTCCCTGAGGGCCTCGGCCCGATCAGAACAGCGGCACGCCTCGGCATTCCGGCCGAGTTCGGCAAACACTCGCCTCGAGTTGACGAGCGCGTTGTAATAAAACATGCAGAGACAGGTCTGTCCGAGGGCCTTTGGCGGATGATGAAGAGATATTCCGTCCGGGAACAGCCAGTCGACGAACATGTAATCGGGCGGCTCCTCGATGAGGCCGCTGCGTCCGACGTAGGTCTCGAACCGCTCCAGCAGCACGAGCAGGGCCTCCTCGCAGTCGCGCAGAAGAGACGAGTCCCCGGTGTACATGTAGCATCGCCAGAGCATCTCCGCCCAGATCAGGCTGTATGAGGTGTGGAAGAGCCTGCCGCCGTTGGATGCTATGAGCGACGCCGTTCTGCGGACGTCGGCGGCGGCCAGCCTCATGTCGCCGTACGTAAACGCCGTCATGCACATCTCGATGTAATAGTCGCCCGTGCAGGCCAGCGGCTCGCAGTGCCTGGGGCTGTCCAGGTGTACGGCCTGTCTGCAGTATTTCAGGCTGTGGGCGCACACGTCCAGGACCCTGTTCAGCTGCCTGTCGCTCGTCGCTGTAACAGCGCGCTCCGGGGCGGGATAGGAGCTGAGGATGAGGCCGATGCGGAAACTGACGGGCTCGTCGGAAAGGTTTTCCGCCACCGCCCGGATCTGGCCTACCCCCTGCAGCTTCTGGCTCATATATCTGGTGCTGCCGGCGACGACCGCCTCCTCGGCGTATTCGCCGCCCCCCGGCGTCTCGGACATGAACAGCTGCACGCGAGCCGCGCCGGCGACCGTTCCCCGTATGGCGGGATAGGCTGCGTAGACCATGTCGAACGGTATGGTCTTCTCGAGTTTCTCGTGCGGACCGAGGCGGATCCGCCCGGCCGCGTTGTACAGCTCCCTGAGCTCGCACGGCGGGACCGGCGATTCCGAAGCGTGCCATATATCCGGCACGCGGACCGCGGGCAGAGGCCTGCCCGGCGCCAGCCGTCCGTCGTACGAGTTCTTCGACACGTAAGCGGGCAGCACCCTGACGGTCCATCCGTCGTCCGTTCCCACGGTCCTTCGGGTCCCGTCGTCAAACGTCACGGTCCCGCTGAGGAAAAAGCCGCCGTGCCCCTGCGAATGCTCGTACATGCCGGTCGGCCCGAGGCGCACCAGGGCAGCGAACGACAGCCTCCCGAAGGCAAAGTCGCCCGACTGCCCCTCGATCTCCCGGGTGAAGAAGAAGGTCTCCGGGCGCGGCAGCGAGTTGTTCAGAAAATCCCCTCCGACCGTGGTGTGGCCGGACAGGACCGCCTTGCCGTTGCAGGTCAGCAGGAAGAACGTGTCCCCTCCTGCGCGAAGGCTCACCCTTGCGACCGGCCGGCCGAAGCTGTAGGTCCTCTCGAACCTCACGACCGCGTACCGCCTGTCCGCGCGGCCCTCGCGTGATATTATGTTATACGGGCTGCCCTGTATCTCCGGATACTGATCCTCCGGGATCCAGACCCACGGAGCTCTCTCCCACATATCGATCCTCCCGAAAAGGCCCGCACGGCAGCGCCACACGGGCCGTATTCTTTTCTGTCAGGCCGGGGTCAGCTGACCGGGTCGGCCAGCATGCCGCCGGTGATGCCGATGGCCGCGGATATGGCGTCGCCCTTGCGGATGGCGTCGAGGCCGGCGACCGAATGCGTGTCCGTGCCGAAGGCGAATCCGCAGCCCGCCTCGACTGCCACCCTCATGACGGCGACCATCGGATCGTCGGCGAAGCCGTTCTCAGGCCGGCCGTAGGTGCCTATGTTCACGTCCAGGCCGACCCCGAGCGACGCGCACTCGGCAAAGTCGGCATAGAGCCTGTCCTTCTGCTCCATTATGAAGGCAAACACGCGCGCCTTCTCGTCCCTGGTTATGCCGCAGGGATAGAAGGGATGGGCGATCAGTGTAGGGACCGAGGCCGCCATCTTGCGGAACTCGCCGTTCTTCATTAGCGACTCGAAAGACGAGAAGCAGAAGTCGGCAAGGTATTTTTCCTCGTCGACGGTCGCGCCGGCGCCGATGAGCGCCCTGACCTCGGCGTATTTCAGCGTCGAGGCCATCCTGTCGGCCATCTCGGGCGATAACTCCGGAAACTTTTCTATTATGCCGGCCGCCAGCCTGTCCCTGTATCCGGCCACGTCGGAGCTCTCCCTGATGACGAAATTCTTCATATGCGTATGGGTGTGCGGCACGAGGACGTAGTCGAACCTGGCGGCGGTAGACGCCAGCATGCCGAGGTTGTCGTCCTTGCCGCAGTACTCGGTCTCTGTTCCGAAGAGGACCTTGACGCCGAGAGTGTCGGCGGGGATGGCGTATTTGCCCTCGAAGCCGTAATCGACTGTCTGCCCCCTGTACCAGGCGCTGGCGCCGGGCACCCTCTCGTCCCACAGATGGTTCGAGATGCCCAGGATGCGGTGGCCGAGCTCATGCGCCCGTTCGACGAAGGCCTTCATGGTAGCCAGCGGGTCGTAGCAGCACGATGAAAACAGCGTATGCGTATGGATATCGTGATCGATTCTCATTTCGGATCCTCTCTGACGACGTTCATTTTTCTTTTCCGGGCGGCTCGGTCCCGGCGTCTGCGCCGGCGGCGCCCGACTTTGACGGCCTGCGGCACAGCGGCAGTTCCGTCATCCTTAGCTTTGCGCAGCCGTAAGGCACGAATTCTGCGGTCTGTCCGCCGTCAAGGGCAGCGGTGTGAGCCGGATATGCCGCGCAGTTGTAGCGGTAGCCCGGCTCGAGCCCCCAGTCGATGTGGGCGACCCTGACGCTTATAGACAGCGGCGGGTCCTCGGACGAGAACGGCACGTCGGGACGGGCGCGCCGGACCGGCTCGAAGCTCTGCCGCGGGCCGTCGAAGCCGAAGTTCCAGTCGGAGGCCGGATACAGGCGGTAGTCGCAGTAGGGGAACTTGCGCTCGGTGCCGTAGCGAACGTATTCGTACTTCTTCTTTTCCGCCCTGACCGGCAGCGCGTAAAGCAGTGAGCCCGCGCTGAGTGCGTAGAGTCCGCCGGTCGTCCGGGTCAGCCTCCCCTCGGTGCGGAAGCCGAGCGTAATGACTGTCTTCCCTTTCGGGAAGCCCTTTCTTCTTATGAGCCTGCCGTCGAACGGACGGCCGTCGACCGTGACGCGGGTCGCGAAGCCCGGGACCGGTATCTCGAGGGCAAAGTCCGTATCGCCGCCGGCGGTCACGGTGAACGTTATGTCGTTGTCGAAGGGATAGTCGCCGCCGATCTCGAGCTCCACCCGGGTCCCGCGGAAGTCGATGCTCGCCAGGGCGGGCACCGGTGTGACGACCCTCAGTCCGCCGCGCGATCTCATGACCGTGCTCATTGCGAAGTGCGGCCAGGCCTGGCCGTGATTAGCCGTGCAGCAGCCGTAGTTCGGCTCCAGGCCGAACATGTTGGCCTCGGTGCCGTTCGTCCCGAACAGCGAACGGGTGTGCCCCGGGACGCAGGCGTTCTGGTTCGTCATCTGGTCGTACTGATGCGTCCACATGTCGTCGGACAGCGTGGCGGGCAGCGCGTTGAAGGCGAGGCGCTCCAGCCGCTCGGCCCATTTCTGCCGTCCCGTCAGGGCAAAGAGCCACTCGTAGGAGTACATCAGCTCGGCGACCGAGCACAGCTCGAAGCCCCTTATGGGAGACCTGCCGGCAAGGCACTCGTCGCCGTTGAAGGCGCCGGACGGAGTCCCGTGGAAGCGCTCGAGGATGGCGTACAGCCTGTCGGCCTCGCCGGTAGGAGGCTCTCCCAGCACGTCGGCACAGAGCTCGGAGGCCTTCATGCACATGCCCACGTTGACGATGTGGGTGTCGTGCGTCCATTCGTAGTAGAAGCGGTCCCACTTTTTCGAGGCGGCGCCCCAGTCGAGGCCCTGCTCCCTCAGCATCCGGGCAAGATCCAGCAGCCAGGGCTCCTCGCCCCGCAGCTCCTTCAGGCGCCTTATGGCGACAAGCGCCTCGAACCATCTGGAGCGTGACCATTCGAACAGCTTGAGGCTGCCGCTCCTGAGCCCCTCGTACCAGTTGCGGAGGGCGCGGTAAACGGCCTCCGGAACGCGCCCGTCGCCGGAGAGGTCGTAATAGACGAACAGGACCTTGGAGAGCAGCTCGACCGCCCACATGTCGTACTTTTCCCTGGGCGTGTCGCCGTTCGGGCAGATCCAGCCGTCGGACTGCTGACCGGCCAGTATGGCGTCGACGTATCTCTTTGCCCTGGAGATCATGTCTTCGTCCCCGAGCAGATAGGCCAGCGGAATGAAGCCGTCGAGCCAGTAAGGGACGCGCTCCCAGCCCTCGCGGTCGCCTCCGACCCAGCGGCTGTCGCGGACGTCAGGCCAGATCCGGTCGAGCTGTCCCGCCTGGCCCGCGGCCTGGATCTCCAGCTGACGCCTGACCCAGCCGGAAGGCCGCAGTTCGGGACCTTTCAGGAAAGAATATTTAGCGCTCATTATCAACTCCGTCTCCGCGCGGCGCGCGGACGGTCCCGGCACGCGCCGGAGCCGCAAACAGTATTTTCAGACTTTGCGGAACTCAATCTCGTGCGGGGGCGCGTCGCAGACGAGCATCCTCGTCGTGAGCCTGCCGGCGCGGTACTCGAGCCTGCTGAAGCCGTAAAGCTCGTACTTCGACGGGTCGCTGTCGGCGATGATGTAAGGTCCGCCGTCGCCGGCCCCGGCCGGCTTCAGCACCCGCACCCGGATCTTCGCGTCCGGCACGGTCAGCTTTCTGCCTCTGATCTCGATCCTGGTGCCGATAACGCCCGGTTCCTCCCAGGCTCCGTCAAGTTTCGGTCTGTCTCCGATCATTTTTCACTCCGTTCGTCCGCCCGCTGCGGGCTCATTTGATGACTATGCGGCCCTCGACCCTGGCGTCGAGCCCCTGATGGACCGAGAAATACTCCTCGATTATGTTGTTCACCGAAGAGGCCACCACGCGGGGGCGCATCCTGGCCGTGACCTGCTCAAGAGGCACGTCGAAGAACTTCTCGAAATTCACGTAATGATAGTTCTGCAGGGCGATGAGGAACTCGTCGTCGTCGGTGACTTCCTTTCCCCTGAACGAGAGCTCCTCCAGCGTGCGGGTGCTCCTGTCGTAGACGATCCTGACACCCTTCGAGTACTGGTAGAACTCGGTGTGTCCCTCCCAGGCCTCGTCGCGCATGACGTAGCCTATCATGTGGCGGAACTCGCTGCCGCTGACCTTGAGCATCCACATCTGGTCGTCGAACGGCGTGTTCTCAATCATGTCCTGGTATTCCACGATGGGACCCATGGCCTTCTTGCGGATCGAACCCGACCCCATTATCATGATGTCGAAGCTGGAGTCCTCCTGGAGCAGGTCGGCGTAAAGGTTGCCCATCTCGGTCTCCTGGATGCGCGACGGGTGAGTCAGCTCCCTGGCGAAGCTCGTGACTATGCGGCGGTACTTCGCGTCCGTACGGCTCTTGTAGCTGTCTATGAGCTTCTCTATCGTCGGGCTTGTGGGCGATGTGGTCTCGTCGAGCTTCTGCAGTCTCCACCCGTACGACACGATCCTGCGGGCCTCGTCGTCGTACTCGATGTCGAAGCGCCCGATCTGCCCCGAGCCGGTCCCGGCCTGGACGATCGGGATGCCGTTCACCACCTCGGGCTCCTCCATGAAGGTGTGCGAGTGGCCGCCGATTATCATATCGACGCCCCAGTCGGGGTTGAGCATGGCGGCAAGCTCGCGGTCCTTCTCGATCCCTATGTGGGTCAGCAGGATGAGCATGTCGGTGTCCTTGGTCCGGTAGTTGTCGGCCACGATGCCGACCTCCTTGGCCGCCTCTATGACGTCGATGTACGAGCCGATGACCTTCTCGGCCTTGGTCGAATCTATGACGTCCTCGGTGAGCAGGCCTATGAACATGATCCGCATGCCGCCGACCTCGATGTTGATGTACGGGCTGAATATGCGGCTGTTGTTGAGGGTTATGTACAGGTCGGAGTTTATTATCGGAAATTTCGCGCACTTCTCGAGGAAGAGAAGGTGGGCAAGTCCGTAGTCGACCTCGTGGTTGCCGACCGTCGCGACGTCGGGGGCAAGCATGTTCATGAGCTCGATGGTCGACAGCCCCATGTACTCGGAATCTATCACGGAGCCGCGGAACATGTCGCCGGCAACGGCCAGGATGACGTTTTCCTCCTCCTCGCGGACCTTTCTGACATAGCCCGACAGCCTTGCGAGGCCGCCCGTGCTGACGCCGTTCGCGCCGGTCTTGGGGAGAAAGTCCCCGTGAATGTCATTGGAATGCAGTATGGTCAGTTTCTTGATCATGGCAGTCTCCTTTATAATTCAGATCAGGGTTCGTTGCTTCGGGTATCGTTGCTTCGGGTATCGTTGCTTACGGCATCGTTGCTTCGGGGATCCTTGTTTCTCCCGTCTCTCCTTGCGCGGACGAGCCGGACCGCGCCGGCCGCGGCGCAGACGGCCATCCCGGCGGCAAAGAACACGGCCGTGTCCAGCAGCGGCATCACGAACCGGGCCGTCTCCGGGGCTATCATCCCGAACGGATCCTCTACGACGAAGAACCAGTTGAAGAAGTGGTCGTATCCGCCTGACGTCCCGTTGTACACGGTGTTGCCTATGAGCGCCCAGACCGTCATGCCTGCGGTCACGGCAAGATAGCGGGGCCACGCGCGGAGCGCCGGCCGCTCAGGGTCGAACGCCAGCACCGTCAGGCCGTACACGGTCATTATGCCGTGGAACGCGAGGGTCTGCACCACCCGGTAGCAGAGCGGATGCACGGCGTGCCACATGACGCCGGCGGGATAGATCAGGTAGACAAGATTCGATATGAGGCCCAGCAGCGCGAATTGGGTGCGCCACGGCGACAGGGCCGCGATCCTCCGGCTGAGGAAGCACATTACGCACATGGCCGTGCACACGTGGAAGGGCAGCTTCTCGATGTCGATCTCGCCGTACGCGAGAGGCATGAGGAAAAAGTCCAGCACATAGAGGCCGAACGCCGCGCATATTATGCCGTCGGCCGCGCGGTCCCGGGCCTCCCGGTCCTTCTTTATCAGCACCGCCGTCACGGCCGCGGCCGCGGCAACGGTCAGAAGAATATATCCGATATGCCACGGACCGAAGCAGGTGAAGATCTCTCCCCCCTTCCTGTCCGAGAGCAGCCCGTGAAAGAACGGATACATTACAGTTCCCCGTCCGGCTCTTCCCCGTCGTCCCCGTCTCCGGCGACGATGCGTACGGCGATCCTCTCCTCGGGGTCGTCGATCCCGTTCTCGGCCAGGGCCTTGCTGCAGTTCTCGATGAGGTTGAAGTAGCTGTCCCAGTACGTCGGGGTCTCGCACCACGCCCGGACCGTGAAGATGTAGGTGTCGTCGTCCACGGCGGTCAGGCGGGCGAACGCCGCGGGCTCTTCGAGGATCCCCTCGGTGCCCTTGGCGGCATCGAGCAGGACCTTCTTCACGATATCCTGGTCTATGTCGTTCGTGATCTTGAAGTCCTGGTCGATGCGGCGTATCTTCTCGGCGGTGTAATTCGTCACGTTGGAGCTCATAAGGTCGCCGTTGGGTATCATGACGAGCTTGTTGTCCAGGGTGATCAGCTTGGTGTAGAAGATGGTGATCTCGCGGACGATGCCCTCGGCGCCCGACGTCTCAACATAGTCGCCTATGCGGAACGGCTTGAAGATGAGGATCAGGAAGCCGCCCGCCAGATTGGCAAGGGCGCCCTGAAAGGCCAGACCGACCGCGAGCCCGCCGGAGGCTATCAGCGCGGCGACGCTCGTCATAGGCACGCCCAGGATCTCGATGACGCCCACCAGCAACACTATGTACAGCACCACCTTGGCGATCTTCCCGATTATGTTCCTGACGGGCTCGTCGAGCCTTGTCTTCCCGAGGCTCTTTTTTATGACCTTGCAAAGCAGTTTTACGACCATGAAGCCGACGATGATGACGGCTATGGCCAGCAGCACCCTTCCGCCCGACGTCGTGCCGAGCTCGATGAGCTTGCTCATGAATTCTTCCATAATTGCCCTCCTTCGGGACCGTCAGAAGAACCTGACGGCCAGCGGATTCTGCGCGTGGACCGTCTCTATAACCTCTACGACCTTGGCCGCCATGGCGCAGGTCACGGAGACCGGTCTTCCCTCGGTTATGGCGTAATACATGTCCGAATAGATCCCGGCGGCCCCGACGTCCATGGCGTCGCCGGCGTACTCGCCCTGCTCCTCGTGGACGGCAAGCTTCTCCGAACAGTAGACAGGCATGCCGTTCTCGTCCCTCAGGGACTTCTCGACCACGGGCCGGGGGGGATTCTCGCCGTCGACTATGTACTTCAGCGAGTAGCGCTTCGGGCTGCTGACCAGGGTCCCCCGGGTGCCCTGGATCTTGAGCGTATAGCCCGGCGGGAAGGCGTCCGCGGAGCTGATCTCGATGTCGACCACCGGACCTCCGGCGGCCTCCAGTATGATCTTGGAATAATCGTCGCCGTCACCCGAGGTCAGCGCGGTCCCCAGCCTCGAATACGCCACTCTTATGCTGTCGTCGAAGCCGAGGAAGCCGAGCCCCATGGCTATGGGGTGCGGGCCGGTGTTGTATGTGCTGCCGGCGACCTTCTTCTGGAGCGTCTGCCAGTCCCATCTCCTCGCGAAGCCGCTGTAGACTATGCTCACCTGAAGCGGATCGCCGAGGACGCCGGAGGCTATCCTCCCGAGCGCGTCCGTGTAGAACGGGGCCTTCTGCGTGTTGTGAAACACCCCGAGGACGCAGCCGTTCCTGCGGGCGATGCCGTCAAGCGTCATGCACTCCATATATGTGCGGGCAAACGGCTTCTCGGAGAGCACGTTGAAGCCGTGCTCGAGCAGATCCCTGGTGACGGGGTAATGCTCGTCCGAATACGTCGCGTTGACGACGAGGTCGATCGAGTCCCTGTACGGGAACAGTTCCCTGTGATCGGAGAACACCAGGGCGCCGGGGTAGATCTCGGCTGCCTTCTTTCTCAGGACCTCGTCGCGGTCGACGGCTCCGAAGATCTCGAAATGCGTGTTCAGCGCGGAGAGAAGGAACTTTCCGTGAATGTTCTTTCCGCTTCTTCCCTGTCCGACTATTGCTACTTTCAGCTTTTTTTCCATCTCAACCGATGACCTTCCTTCCGCCGACGAAGACGTCGGTTATGTTTATCCCCTCGTCGAACGCCACGGCGTCCGCGTCGTATCCGGCCTCGAGCCTTCCTTTTTTCAGCCCCAGCAGTTCCGCCGGGACCGATGTTACCGCCGCGACGGCGTCCCTGAGCTCAAGGCCGCACTCGAACGCCAGCACCCGCACAAGCCTGTCCGAAGTGGCGACGCTCCCGGCGAAGGCCGAGCGGTCCGGCAGCTTGCAGACCCCGTCCTCGACTATGAAAGCGGTCCCGCTCATGACGCCCGAGGTCACGTCCGTACCGGCGATCTCGAGGCTGTCCGTCACGGCTATAACGCCGTCCCGGCCCTTTATCTTCAGCACCAGCCTTATGAGTTCGGGAGGAAGGTGCTTTCCGTCTGCAATTATCTCGACCTTAAGCCCGTCCATGAGGAACGCGCTCTCTATGACGCCCGGGATGCGGAAGCCGCCCGACCTTGTCACCGTCGAAGTGCAGGAGTACAGGTGGGTCACGAGCGAGCAGCCGCTCACGGCCGCCGTCTGCATGTCCCGGTACGTCGCGTCGGTGTGACCGGCCGAGGCAATTATCCCCCTGCCGGCGATATAGCGGCAGAACTCCCCGTCGGGATCGGTCTCCGGGGCGTATGTCCACCTGGCGAGGCAGTCGCCGTATTCGCGCACTATGCGCGTGTATTCGTCCCTGTCCGGCAGCTTGATGAAGTCCGGGCACTGGGCCCCGCTCTGCCGCGGCGAGAGATACGGCCCCTCCATGTGGGCCCCGAGGATAACAGGCAGCGCTCCGCCACCGCGGGCAGCCTCCCTTATGTCGCACAGGGCCTTCTCCATCCTTTCGACGGGGCCGGCGGAGACGGTCGGCATTATGGCCGTGGTGCCGTGCCTCATATGGAAGGCGCATCCCGCGGCGACGTCCCCGGCCGAGGACTCCGTGAAGGCGTGGCCGCCGGCTCCGTGGGTGTGGATGTCGATGAACCCCGGCGTGAGATACCTTCCCGTCAGGTCTATGCTCTCGTCGGCCGGCCTGCAGGCCTTATCGACGCCGGCGATCTTTCCCCCCTCGATGTAGAGGAAGCCGTCGAACCAGCCGCCGGGGACAAGGATCCTGTCGCACCTTACGCGTATCATCTTGCGCCTTCCAGCAGCGAGGAGCTGTCCGGATCGAGGTAGAGCACGGCCCCGCCGCGGGTCCTGAGCACGGAGGCCGGGCAGGCCTCTCCGACAGGTCCCTCGACCGCGTCCCTTACCGCGGCGGCCTTGGCCGCGGCGGGCACGATGCAGAAGATGTTCTCTATCCCGGCCAGCGTCGGCACGGTGAGCGTTATGGCCTTCTCCGGGACCGCGTCGAGAGCGGCAAAGCAGCCGTCGTTGACCTGCTGCTGTCTGCAGACCCCGTCCAGTCTCACGACCTTGGCCGCCAGCGGATCGCGGAAATTCGCGACCCAGGGGTCGTTGAAAGCGATATGGCCGTTCTCTCCGATGCCCATGACCACGATGTCAGGCGGGAAGCGGCGCAGAAGCCCGGCATACCTCTCGGCCTCGGCCTCGGGAGAGGCCGCGCCGCCGCGGATATAATAGGCCCTCCTCAGCGGGATGTGAGAGAACAGGTTGCGGCGCAGAAAGTTCCCGAATGACTGCGGGGCCGTCCTGCCGAGTCCGATGTATTCGTCCATGTGGAAGGCCCTGACGCGGCTCCAGTCCACTGTCCTGTCGTTCCTGAGAGCCCTGTGGACCTCGTTCTGCGACGGGGCCGCCGCGAATACGACGTTGACGACGTCGCGCGTCCTCTGCAGTTCCCGGATCCTGGCGGCTATGTCCGCCGCGGCCGCCCGCCCCATAGATGCGCGCGACGCGTAGATCCTGACTTCCAGTCCGTCCTTGACGAATCTTTTCATAGCATCTCCCTGAGGCAGGCCGCGGCGGCCTCGAAGGCCTCCCTGCAGTCCGCGAATCTGTACGGGTTGTCGAAGTGTCTGTCCGACAGGGCGTTGAGCCCCGCGAAGGTCTGCAGATGAGGCTCGAGGGTGACGAAAAAGTCCGTCCCGGATCTTTTCGCGTAGTCGTCCAGGATGTCTTTTATCCGGGCCTCGCCCCTGCCGGGGGGCACGACGGCGCCCGCGAAGAGCGCGTCCTTGATATGGAAATAGTCGATGCGGGGCCTGAGCAGCTCGTACGCCTGCATGGGCTCGTATCCGCACAGGACGAAATTGCCCATGTCGAACACCGCACTGACCCTGCCTTCGAGCCGGTCCAGGAGCTCCTCGCACTCCTCGGGCGACTCCCCGTATATGCCGGCCTCGTTCTCGTGGCACAGCGTAAGGCCGCGCCTGTCTGCCATGTCGCAGAACCTGTTGAGAAGGAGGGCGACCCTGTCGGCGTATGCGCCCTTATCCTCCCCGGCCGGGATGTAGAAACTGAAGATCCTTACGCGGGACGCTCCCAGCTTCGACGCGGCGGAGAAGACCCTCTCCGCCTTTTTCATATGTTCCTCAATGTCGCCGGCTCCGGCCGTTATCCGGATCTTGCCGAGCGGCGATCCTATCGACGACACCTTTATGCCGCGGCAGGCCAGGATCCCGCCGAGGCGGTCGGTCTCCTCCTCGGTCATCGAGGCTATGCTCTTCCCGTCGGCGTTGCGGATCTCGATGTAACCGATCCCGAGGCGTGAAAGGCCCTCGCACTGCTCGGCAAAGGCCGGCGAGTACTCGTCGGCAAAAGCGCTTATCACAGGTCTTCCCATCTTCCGTGTCATCCTTTCAGTCCCAGAGGACGTCCGAGCGCGACCTTCACGCCCGAGCCGGATAGCGATTCGGACACCGCGTTCATCGCGTAGACAGGGGCAATGAGGTCCTCGAAGGACGTCTTCTGCCCGCCTCCGTACAGGAGGTCGGCGAACGCGTCGAACTCGGCTCTGAAGCAGGGCTCGTACACACGGATGTTCTCGGCCAGGACTTCACGCTCGCCCGAGATCTCGGCCCTGTATATACTGCCGCCCTCGATGAACGAGGCGAAGACCGGGAAGTCTCCGTAATCGAACACGGCAAAGACGTTTCCGCCCGCAGTCTCGGCGCTGACGGCCGCGGGGTAGCGGCCGAATATCTCCATCATTATCTCGATCAGGTGCTGGGCGTAGAAGAAGAAGCCGCCGTATCTCGCGTCGGAGTTCAGCGGAGCCCTGACCGAGCCGGACAGTGTCCTGCCCGCGGCCTGCCCGAGGGCGGCCTTCTTCAGCCGCCGGACCTCCTCGCAGTGGACGCAGCATGAGCCGCCTGTGACCCTGACGCCGTAACGGGCGCACTCGGAGACGAGTTTTTCGGCGTCGCCCGTGCTCACCGTGATCGGCTTGTCCATGAAGAGCGGGACGCCGGAGCTCAGATACGGAGCGGCAAATCCGAGGTGGTCGCCGCCGTGTCTGGCGGTCACGATGACGCCGTCGACCCTGCCCGCCAGCTCGCCGCAGGTGTCCATTACGGGCACTCCGAACTGCTCGGACAGCTTTTCGGCCGCCGAACGGTCGCGGCTGTAAACGCCGGCGACCTCGATCCCGGCATATCTGCCGCCCTCGGCCATGAAGCCGAGGAAGGTCCTGGCGTGCGAATTCTCGCACCCGAGGATGACGATCCTCTTCTTTTCAGCGGTTTTGCTCATCGCTGCCCCTCGCTTTCATTATCCGTGAAAAATCTCTCGGCGTTGCGGTAGCACACGTTGCGCACGACAGTGCCCAGCGCCTCCGTATCGTCGGGGTAGAGCCCCGCGTCGACGAGCCCGCCCAGCTTCGAGCAAAGTATCCTTCTGTAGTATTCGTGGCGCACGAACGAGGTATACGACCTCGAATCGGTGAGCATGCCCACCGAACGCGCGAGCTGTCCCGTCTCCATCAGCTCGTCGAGCTGATCGCCGATTCCCCTTTGAGTGTCGTTGAACCACCAGGCCGCGCCGTACTGAACGTCCGGGGCATAGTTTCCCGCCATGGTCGAGAACACGCGGCTGCTTGCCGGGTTCAGATTGTAGAGAATTGTCCTCGGAAGCCCTCCCGAGGCCTCCGTCCGGGACAGAAAAGCCGCAAGTCTCGACGGATCGGTCGCGGCTCCTATGCTGTCGGCCCCGGCGTCCCTGCCGTACGAGCCGAATAGCTTCGGCGAATTGTTGCGCAGCGGCTCCAGATGGAGCTGCATGACGATCCCCCGCTCGCGGTATTCGCGGGCCAGCATGTCCATGGTCCCGGAGAGCGGAGACGTGCCGTAACCGAACGAAGAGAAGCCGTGATCTGCCACTCTGCATCCGGCCTCGCAGAACCTGTCCAGGGCCCTCGTCAGTGCGGCGGCGAGATCGCCGGCGCCGAATAGCCCGCACAGATCGGCCTCCGCTTCGGCGTCGCCCGACAGATACCGGTCGGGGCGGAACGAAGGAAGGACTTTGAACGGGATCCCGCCGTCCTTTGCGGCCATTAGGTGCCACTCGAGCGTATCCGCAGGATCGTCCGTCGTGCACAGATACCGCACGTTTGCCGCGCAGAGCAGCGACACGCAGTCCGCGCGCGTCTCGTTAAGATACTCTTCGGTGCGCTTCCATATTGCGCCTGCGGTCGAGGGAGTCAGGACCTCGTCGATGCCGAAATACCTGAGCAGCTCCAGATGGATCCAGTGGTGCAGCGGGCTGCCGGCAAGCATTGGCACGGTCTCGGCCCACCGCTCGAACTTCTCCCGGGGCTTAGCGTTCCCGGTGATATAATACTCCGGCACCCCGCAGGCCCTCATGGCCCGCCACTTGTAGTGGTCGGACTCGAGCCAGAGCTCCGCAAGATCGGAGAACCTGCGCCGCGTGGCTATCTCCTTCGCGGACAGATGGTTGTGGAAGTCGAAGACGGGCATCGGCTCTGCGTATCTGCGGTAGAGCAGGCCGGCCGTCTTTCCCTCGAGAAGGAAGTCTTCCCTGATGTAGCCTGACATCGGTTTTCCTCTTTTTTGTTATTCGGGCTGCCCGGGCGCCCGCGGCCGGACGGCCGGCCCGGAAGGGCGGACGGTCGCCGGGAAGCCGGCCCGGAATGGCGGACGGTCGCCGGGAAGCCTGCCCGGAAGGGCGGGCCGGAGGCCGGGAGACCCCGAGGCAGGCTCAGAAGCTGATGACCTCGGGCTCTGCGCCGAACGAGCTGAACGTCGCCGTGGCGTTCTTGAAGTAAAGCATCTGCATATTGCCGTCGTCCGGGCCGTACATGTGCGCCAGGACGGGCATCTTCTCGAGCATCGCGACCTTGACCGCGCGGTCGTCGTCCTCGACGAGCTCGCCGGTGAGGCGCAGCCAGCGTCCGCCGGACATGGCGCAGATCTCCGCTTTGGGATTTGCCGCCAGCTGGCGGGAGACACTCTTCACTTTTCCGGTCTGGATGTAGAGCCTTCCTCCGCTGATCAGCGCCGTTCCGAACGGGCGCACCCTCGGCTGGTCGCCTTCCACCGTGGCCAGATAATACGTGCCCGCCTCGTCGAGGAAGGCGCAGACTTTTTCGATGCCTTTGTTTTCCATGGGGATACTCCTTTTCAACTACACATCATTTCAGCAGGGGAATGCCGCACCTTGAGCAGACGTCCCCCTCGACGGGGTTCCTGGTCGCGCAGCCCACGCAAACTATGTACGGCGCCTTCGATTTGTCGTACAGCTCGTAAGGAAAGTCGAACTGCGGATGAAATCTGAACCTGTCCCCGATCTGCAGATAACCGTAAGCCCACACCTGGGAGCCCTCACGCTCCACGATCTTCTTCTTTTTGCCTTTCGTGGTCCTGACGACAGTCGTATACTCCGTGACCGTTGTGTTGTTGTCGCGGGAGGAATCGTTGCCGTGATAGAGCACCCTGCGCTCTTTCTTGTCGATAACGGTCGCTTCATAAGGCTTCTTTGCCCTGCGTACCGCAGCGGAGATCAGCGCGAAGACAAGGAAGACCCCGGAGACGATGCCTCCGATCGTCAGGGCCTCCTTCAGCTCCATCTCTCCGGTCACGAGGCTGTAGATGACGAAGCCCGCCAGGGGGAGCGGAACCAATATCATTCCGAACACGCCCGTGGCGCGCCTGTTCTTCTTTACGGCCGCCAGGATCCTGGGATCGTTCACTCTTTCAGAATACATGTCTGCCTGGTATAATTAAATAGTCCCCCAGCAAGAGAATTCAATTATACGTTTCTCCTTTTCGAAATATGATAGGCGTGGTATAATTTGGGTTCTTTTGCCGCGGCGGAGGATAAGGCAACGCTGGGGAGCGACCTGAGCGCCGACGCGGATTTTAAAGAAGGGGGATACCCCGATCGGAC
>JAEEGG010011111.1_pt1 | contig 19718 bp, 13 predicted proteins | sample 9134161 | NCBI WGS metagenome assembly JAEEGG01 (sample SAMN16246543, study PRJNA631951) | gut metagenome | biome: gut microbiome; feature: rumen; material: CR-attached | host: Bos | place: Iran: Karaj | collected 2018-10 | reverse complement strand
CATTCCTGCAAAACTTCATCCTGGAACGAACGGAGGTACTGAAGAAACTCAACCAAAGCGGCGACTCGCTCATCACCCTCAGCCAGCACGAATGGAGCGAGATAGAACGTACGCTCAACGCCATCGACAACAACCGCTTTGCCCGTATACGCGAGCAATACCCCGCGATGCAGGAAGACGACATCCGCCTGTGCATCCTCACGCGGCTCGGCCTCAGCAACCGAACCATCGGCAACATCTACTGCATCACCATCTCAGCCGTCCAGCATCGCAAGCTGAAGCTGAAGAAGGACGTGTTCGGGGAAACCAATCCCGACGTCACGCTGGAACAGATACTGACGAATTAAGAGTTTAGAATTAAGAATTAAGATTCATCGGACTTGTACGAGTAGGAATTGAGAAATAAAAAACAAAAAGATATGAAAAGGGCATTACTATTATTGACGTGCATGCTGGTAATGGGGTGCATGGCAACCGTAGAGGCAAGGGCTGCACATATGAGTAGTCCGCGCAGGGCAATGGTCTTTATGGCCGGGATTATCGATTACCGTATCCTGTCCGAAGAAGACAAGACGGTGGAAGTGGTAAGTATTCTCTCTCAGGAAGCTGATAGTGTGACAATTCCTGAAACAGTAACCTACAACGAGGTGACCTATACGGTCACTGCTATAGCCGGCAATGCCGCTAGCAGGGTTGAAGGGATGGAGACGTTGTCGCTGCCTTCTACACTGAAACGCATTGGCAAGAATGCCTTTGGCCTCTGTTTCAGTTTGAAGTCCGTGACCCTGCCCGAAGGGTTGGAAGAAGTGGGTGAACAAGCGTTTTGTGATTCTCCTATCGATCATATCCACATTCCAGCCAGTGTGAGTCATTTAGGCTCTCTTGCTTTCAAGAGCGCCAGCCTGGAAAGCATCACCGTTGCGGCTGACAATGCGGTGTACGACTCTCGCGAAGACTGTAATGCTGTGGTTGAGAAGTCGACCGGCAAGCTCGTCCTTGGATGTAACAGCACAAAGATTCCAGCCTCGGTCAAAATTATCGGTCCCTCTGCCTTATACGGCTGCAAAAGCCTGGCCAGCGTGGATCTTCCTGAAGGCCTTACCGAAATAGGCAACAGTGCCTTCTATAACTGTACTGGGCTTCAGGAGTTAGAGCTCCCCCATAGTCTTATCAGCATTGGCAACGCTGCGTTCCTCCATTGCACTGGCATTAAAGAATTGACGATTCCACGCTTGGTGGAACACATTGGCGAAGAGGCTTTGGGCGTTTCCGAGAACGCCTTGCTAAGCGTGGAGAACGGTAATCCCTGCTATGACTCGCGCGAGGACTGCAATGCAATCATCGAGACAACGACCAATCGGCTGATCAAAGGGAGCAACAAAAGCCGCATCCCTTCGACAGTCACCAGCATCGGCGTCGGAGCCTTCATGTCGTGTACTGGAGTGACGGAGGTTGACCTGCCCAACGGGCTCACCGTTATTGAAAGGGAAGCGTTCGACGGCTGCAAGAATCTGGTCCGCGTGTCACTACCCCAAAGCCTTACTACCATAGGCGATGGGGCCTTTGGCTATACGGCTATCAAGGAAATGGAGCTACCCAGTCTGGTTAACAGCATCGGCAACTATGCTTTCTCTTCCTGCCGCCAGTTAGAGCAGGTAAAGATGCCTGAGACGGTGGCGCATTTTGGCGATAATATGTTTGGTTGTTGCGAGTCGCTCAAGAAGGTCAATCTGCCTTCAGGGCTGACCAAAGTAGGTAAAAGCATGTTCAGTTACTGCCGGTCGCTTACTCATGTAGAGATACCATCCAGTGTCAGCAGTATCGAGTATCAGGCATTTTATCAATGTAGCGCGCTTCAGACCGTCAACTTTCCTGATAGTTTGGAAACCATAGGGTCTTCAGCTTTCTATGGCTGCTCTTCCCTCGAACAGGTAAGCCTGCCCAACACAGTCCGTGCCATCCAAAGTAATGCGTTTGACAGGTGCACTTCTCTGAGCAAAATCACTTTAGGCAATCAATTGGAAACTATCGGTTGGGAGGCCTTCCAATTCAGTAAGATTAAGAAAATCACCCTGCCTGCCACTCTCCGTAAGTGCGGACAATATCTGCTTGCCTACTGTGATCAACTGACCAGCATCACTGTCTTAGCTGTAACACCACCTCGCTTTGAATATGACTGGGGCACCATGGTGCCTAAGGTTAAGTTCGAAACCGTCACTCTTTACGTGCCTGCGGGCAGCGTTGATGCTTACCGGTCGGCTGCGGAATGGAAGAATTTCAATAATATTGTAGCTATTCCGGATTTGGATGTTTACCGCCCATTCGTCGAAGAGGACAAGGTGTGGAAAGTGGGCGACTACTCGGGTAATCCTGTGCAGAGGGTAGAATACTACTACTTCGATGGCGACACTATCATCGACGGAAAGAACTGCAAGCAGATGATGCGCCAGCGGTATGTCAACGCAGAACATCCAGATTATGCGAATATTTCACAACTGCCCTCCCTGAGCTATGTGGGAGCATGGTACGAAGAGGGGAAGAAAGTGTACTTTTACGACCCGACAACCAACCAGTTTAAGTTGATGTACGACTTCTCCCTCGATGCCAATGCTCCTCTACAGATTCATGGTCAATCTTATGTGATAGGGCCGAAGCAGACAGACGGCATAAAAGGCTTTAAGGGCGTTTATAGAGATGTCATGATGAAATGGGACGAAGAGGAAAGCATTTACAATACCACTTGGCTGGAGGGTGTAGGTGGTATTGACGGTCCGACAGTAAGTGTCTATTCAGGCGAGGTAAATCATGGGGTGTTCCTGATGTCGTGCACCGTTGGTGATGAAGTCATTTATCTCAACGACGAATATGAGGATGGAGCCACCCCCGGGGACTTGGAAGCCAAGAAACATCGCTTCGACTTTACCCATACAGTCAAGAACCAGCCTAAGGCACCGATTAAGAGAGTGAAGAGCGATGCGGAATCGTCGGAAACCCAATCACTATATGGAGAATACAACGAAAGGCAGTTGGGTATTAACCTCAATCCGCTCGACGATGCCTATATAGTCCGCATCGCAAACGAATCAGGCAACGTGGTCTACGAGAAAGCCGTCATCGCAGGCAGCATCGTGGCCCTCAGCATCGACATCTCTGCCTACGCCAAAGGCCGCTACACCATAACCGTGGAGAATAGCAGTGAGTCCTTCTTTGGCGAATTCGACACACAGACTACTGGTATAAAGGAAGTAAATAGCAACGTAACGAGAACAGTGCAGTATTACTCTATCGACGGCAAGCGCATCGCCACCCCTCAGCGAGGCCTGAACATCATCCGTACGAGCGACGGTAAGACGAAGAAAGTGGTTGTAAAGTAAAAAAAACAATTCCGTTACTAACTTTAAAAATCGTCCATTTCATCGGAGCCAAAGCATTTTGTGTAATTTTGTTTAGTCGTTAATTTGGCGGAACCAATAATTTCAACTATATTTGCAGTTTGATAAAACATTACGACTAAGAAGAGAATTCTCAATCAATGCTGAAAAAAGAAGAATTAACGATGAAAAGACATCTGTTTGTAAATTTACTTCTGGTCTTTCTACTGACCAGTTGTAACCCGAGGGTGGTGACCGATATGTTAACCAACGAATGGCCTGCCACTTCGCCTGACTCCGTGCATGTGTTCCACAAGACTGACGTTGTACCACAAAATAGTCAGACCATAGGTAAGGTGAAGGTTGTTGATACTGGATTTTCCACGAAAGGTAGTTTCGATCTTGTGATGACGCTGGCCATCAATGCCACGGCTGAGCACGGTGGGAACGGCCTGATGGTTGACGAACACCGTTGGCCCGATGGCCGTAGCACCATTCACCGCGTATGGGGAACCATGCTGCGCATTCCTGAATCAGCTCTTGCTGAGATCGACACTCCCGATAGTGTGGACTATTCTGTTTTGAAACAGATTCTTCCGGAAGATGAATACGCAGAGTTCATGGAATTTAAGGCAGCCAAACAGTTCTATGAATTGAAACTGAAAGAACATGACGAACGCAAGAAAATCATCCAGGAGATGATAAACAATTCGCCACGCAACGTGCTTCGGGTAAGTGCAGGCCCTTCACTGATGTACTCGAAATATCAAGTGGGCAATCATCTCTATAAAACCCGTTTGGGCTTTGATATCTGCGTAGACTATGACCATGTTTGGAAGTCGAGCTTCGGCTTAGGCATCAACTATCTGCACAACTACACCTCGTTCGATGAGGGCATCAAGACGAGGCTTGACTATCTGGGTCCCAGTATGGTGATTGCCTCACCCCTGAAGAAAAATTTCCGTTGGGACGTAGCTTTAGGCATTGGTTATTGCCACTACAGCGAATCCTACGAGGGAATCTCCAACACAGCAAACCGCGTCGGTCTGATGTTTCGTGTCGGCGCGGAGTGGAAGGTGGCCAATCACCTTGCCCTGGGCACGCAGTTTAACCTTTTTTCCGTAAATATGAAGAAACCGGATGACTTGGAACTGGAGAAGAACGAGTCTTATGGCATCAGGCATGTGGGCTTGCTAGCTGGCCTGCGTTATTATTTCTAAAACAGAATCAAACGTATGAAATTTAATCTTTTATTATGGTCATTGCTGACCTTGGCGGTATTGGCACAAGCTGCAACACCGCATTTTGACCAGAAATCTGAGACTATCGAACCCAATTTGAAATGGGGAAAGCCCACAGATCAGGAGTTGCAAATGACTGAATATGCCGCTGACAAGGATGCAGAGGCTGTTGTGTTATACCATAAGACCGATGTGAGTTATCAGTTCATCAGCAACGACTTCAAAGTGTATTATCGTGTGAATACTCGCCTGAAGGTGTTGAAGCCAGAGGGCAAGCGGCTGGCTGACGGGCAGATTGTTTATCTGGATGGTCCGGCCAACCGTGGGCGCCATGAGTTGGTTGCAGGACTGAAGGCAACAGCCTATAATCTGGAGAATGGAAAACTGGTGAAGACGAAGATGGAACGCTCGATGACCAGTGAAGAGCGTCTCGATAAAAACCAGATGGTCATGAAATTCAGCGTGCCTCAAGTGAAAGTGGGAACGGTGATCGAGTATGAGTACCGTATTGAAAGCGATTTCTATGGCAACATCCGCGACTGGTATGCCCAGCACGAAATTCCTGTGCTCTATACTTGCTACGAACTGTCAATTCCTGAATGGTTCAGTTTCAATATTGAGGAAACTGGTATGAACCATTTGGAGAAGAAAGCTTACAGTGAGCCTATGACATTGCTCTTTAGCGGAGGAACAGAAAACATCCTTACGAACAAAAAGACTTTCGTCGGTAGGAACTTGCCGGCCTTGAAAGATGACGACTTCGTATGGCATGCTGCTGACTATGGTGACAAAGTGACCGCCGAGCTGGCCAACATTTTCGTTCCTGGTGCTGTTTACCAAAGTTATACCTCCACATGGACTGATGTTGACGGCCAACTGATGAATGACGAGGATTTTGGAGGACGCTTGAAGAGAAGCAGTCCGCTGAAGGATGAAATCACAGCAGCAGGAATTCCTGGCATTAGCGATAAGACAGAACGGATTGCCGCCGTCTGGAAACTGCTCAAGAGCAAAGTACGCTGGAACGGCAAATATGCCCTTTGGGGTGAATCGGCCTCAAAAGTACTGAAAGAGGGTACAGGAACTAATGCCGATATCAACTTTCTGCTGATTAATATGCTTAAAGATGCCGGTATCGGGTCAACACCTGTCATCATGAGAACACGTGACAGCGGTATCCTTCCGCTTTCCCATTCCAGTTTGAAATACTTGAACACCTTTGTGGTTGGCATCCCGATGACGGATACAGGCATGGCCTATCTGGACGGCTCTGCCGAGGATGGCTATCTGAACGTGCTTCCCGCGAGGCTTCTCGTCAGCAGGGCTCGTGTCTTACAGACGACAGGAACAGACTTATGGGTAAACCTACAAGACAATGCCCGTGGCCGTGAGACGACTTCCATTCAGGCCCAACTTGGCACCGATGGACTGCTGAAGGGAAATAAGTCGAGCATTTTTCTTGATGAAGCTGCCGCTGCAAAACGTCACGAATGGCGATTGGCTAAGGACAGCGTGGAGTTGATTCATAAGATGCAGGAGCGTGATGGAATAGAGATTCAGTCCTATAGCTTAGAGGGACGCTATGACTTCTCGCCAACTGTTAAGGAAGAACTGACATTTACCAAACAATGCGATGCTGCTGGCGATTTGATTTACGTGAACCCGTTAATCTTCATCCCACAGCGAGAGTCTCCCTTCACCACTGCAGAGCGCATTTTGCCTATAGAGTTCCCCTATAAGCAGTCGGAGATGCAGAATGTGATGATTACACTACCAGAAGGATATGTCGTGGAAGAGGTCCCAAAGCCCATTGTAATCAAACTTGACGGCGCTACGGCCCGCATCGCCTTTAGTGTGCTTGACAAAATGTTGAACATACAGTATATGATGAATTTAGATAAAAACTTCTTCGCCTCAACGGAGTATCAGGACCTGAAAGCATTCTTCGACCGTGTGGTGGAGAGCAACAAGCAAATCATAACGCTGAAGAAGCAACCATAAATTCAGGACGGATGAAAAAATATCTATTACTCCTTGCCTTTTGTGCCTTGAAGGTTGTGGCACAGACGTCAGAGCCTAACCCAAAATGGGGTAAGCCGACTGACGAGGAACTTAACATGACGGAATATGCCGCCGACAAGGAGGCTAAGGCCGTGGTGCTCTGTCATCTGACATCTGTTAACTATACCATGGATCTATACAATTACTTGGTGGACTATCATGTCAAGAAACGTATCAAGATCCTGAAGGACGATGGCAAAGAATATGCCAACATCAGCATTCCCTACATCTACAACACGAATGAAGAATATGGCGTGGAATCAATTGAGGATTTCAAGGCAACAGCCTATAACATCGTGGATGGGAAGGTGGTGAAGAAAAGAATTGGCATGGAGCAAATACACACGGAGCGCATCGATGAAGACTATATGCTTGCAAAAGTTGCCATACCTCAGGTGAGGGCTGGCACAGTGATTGAGTACGAATTCAAACGCCACAGCAACGTATTCTTCCACATCTTCGATTGGGATGCACAGGAAGAGATTCCTGTTGCGTTTGCCCAATACAGGTTGGAGATACCTTCCGTTTTTATCTTCAACGTGGAAACGAGCGGCCTTCAAAACCTTCAGAGTTCTTTTTCGACAGGCAACCTCAACTTTAATATTTCTACGGGCCAGATGGCGAGAACGTCCTCGTGCAAGACAAACATTTATCTTTGCACAGGACGAAACCTGCCAGCACTGAAGAAAGACGACTATGTCTGGAACGAACGCGACTATGTTACCAAAGTCACCGCTGAACTGAAAAGCTACGCATCATCAGGAGGAAACTATCGTGAAATAAAGAAGACATGGGAGCAGGTGGACAACATTCTCATGCAACATTCAGAATTTGGTTTACGCCTGAACGATCATAGCAAGTTCCGAGATGATCTTGTCGCTGCAGGAATTGCCGAAATAACAGACTTAAAGGAAAAGGCGGCGGCAACATTCAGAATACTGCGCCAGAAGTTAGCATGGAATGGAGAATATGGATTGCTGGCACATCCAGCCTCGGAGGTTATCAAAAAAGGAAGCGGCACAAGCGGTGACCTGAATATGATGCTCATCAACATGCTCGGAGATGTCGGCATACAGGCATATCCCGTTGTCATGAGTACTCGCCGCCACGGACGTTTGCCGCAGACTTATCCAAGCCTGAACAAGCTAAACACCTTCATCGTTGCCATCCCCAATGGTAACTCTTGGCTGTATCTTGATGCCACATCGGACGACGGCTACGTAAATATGTTGTCGCCCAATCTTTATGCTGAACAGGCTCGTCTTATCCAGAAAGGCAAGTCCAGCCAATGGGTGAACCTGCAGGACGTGAGTGAGGCCGTGAGCCAGATAATGGTAGTCGGGTCCATTTCGTCGGAAGGCGTGATGAGCGGTGAACGTACAGTGCTCTACACCGGCAATGCTGCATACAAAGAGCGAAGGGCTTTTCATGAGGCCAACGACAGTGTCGCTTTCATTGCCAAGAAATCAGCAGACTGTGGTATGGAGATAGTCAATTGTCAGCTGACAGGTCATCGTGGATTCGCTGCAAATGTCAAGGAGGAGATGAAAATTACCAAAAAGGGCGAAATCACCTCCGACCATATCTATATCAACCCTTTTACTGACTTCCCTATCAATAACAACCCTTTCACGGAAGCTGAACGGCTGTTGCCAGTAGAATTCCCCTACAAACAGACTTTTAACATGACCATTCGTCTCGAACTGCCTGAAGGATGGAAGTTGGAGGAGAAACCCCAAAACATAAAGATTACGACCCCGGACAAGGGTATTAGCGGTCATATCCTTTATGAAAACAATGACGAACGTGTGCTTTCTGTTCAGGTCCTGTTCCGCCAAAGCAGGATGACCTGTTACAAAGACAGTTATGACACACTGCGCCAACTATTTGATATGTTCTCAAGCAGGAGCAAGGACATGCTGGTGCTCAAGAAAATCTAAGAAAACAGACATGAGGCAGATATTCTTTTTGGTGCTATTGCTGACGGCAGTCCTAAATGCCAAGGCACAAAATGCCGTAGTAGAGGAGTCTTCGACCGATGTCGAATGCTTCAGTCCTACACAAGCCATTATCCATTTCAGGGAAGTGACGACCATTCTCAACGAGCATGGAGCCGGGCTTGCCGTGTTCGTCTGTTCATGTAGCAAGAACAATAAGCTGACAGGTTTCAAGGGACAAGCCACGGATGCCACGGGGCGCGTTATTCGCAAGTTCAAGGAAAGTGAACTGAAAAAAACGGAATACTCACAGTATCTCGCCATCGACGACTATAAGATGTATCTTGACTACACGCCACCCGTCTATCCTGTCACCATCACCTACGAGTGGACGATGGAGAGCCACGACGACTTGATAGAGTTTCCCCGCTTCTGTCCGCAGACCAGCTATGACGTCAGTGTGAAGAAGGCAGTCTATCGGCTGACTGCTCCCAAGGGATTTGCCATCAGGCATGCCTTGCTGAACATCGATGAAAAGGTGAAGACCTCTGACGACGGGAAAACCATCACCCTCGAGCTTGACAATTTGCCGGCCTTGAAAAAAGAACCATACGCCAGACCCTTGCAAGAACGCTTGCCGATGGCCTACTTTGCGCCGACAGATTTTGTCTATTATGGCACAAAGGGCAGTCTGAACAGCTGGGCCGACTATGGCAAGTGGGAGTACAGTCTCATCAACGGAAGTGAGACTTTGCCTGAGGATATCAGAAAAGAAATCCACCAAATGACTGATGGACTCAAGACCGACCGAGAAAAGGTGGAAGTTCTCTATCATTATTTAGAGAAGACCACCCGCTATGTGGCGGTCCTCCTTGGCATAGGAGGTCAGAAGCCTGCCCCGGCAGCCCAAGTCTGCAAAAGCGGCTTTGGCGACTGCAAGGGATTGTCGAATTATCTGCGCGCTATGCTGAAAGAGGTAGGCATACCCTCCAACTATACCACCATCAGCACCACCAACCGCCAACTGCTGAAAGACTTTGCCAGTGTAGGACAGATGAACCACGTCATCCTGCAAGTGCCGCTTCATGGTGACACGCTCTGGCTGGAATGCACCAATCCGCAACTGCCCATGGGTTATGTGCACGATGATATTGCCGGACACGATGCCATTGAAGTCAGCGAGCGTGGAGGCCGACTCGTGAAGTTGCCCGTCTATGCAGACAGCACCAACCTGATGAAGAGCATTCTTCATATCAACCTGACACCCGGGGGTGCTGCTGATATGACCATCGCCCAGCAGTACAGCAACTTCCAATACGAGAACAGCATCCCGATGTTGAAGATGGACGAGAAGGAACGCAAGGAACTGCTCCAGCGCATGATTCATACGCCTCAGCCTGTATTCAGCAAAATCGACATCCGCGAAGACAATGCTAAGATGCTGCTCGATGCCAATATCAGAAGTAACAACTATGCCACGCTGACGGGGCAGCGCCTTTTTGTCCCCGTCTGTCCCATCCATAGGGGTTATGCTATTCCCCCAACTTCGGAAACGCGACAGGAAGACATTTGGCTGAAGGCGGGTTATCTTGACGACGACGAGATTACGATTACCATTCCAGAAGGCTATGCCGTAGAGGCACGTCCCAAGAATGTGCAAATAGAGCAGCCCTTCGGTTCGTTCTCTTCTTCCATAAAGATTGACGGCAACACAATCCGTGTCCACAACCGTCTGCTCAGTCGCTCAGGACAGTTCGACAAAGCCCTCTTCCCCCAGTTCTCCGACTTCTTCCGCAGCGTCAGTAACGCCTATAATCAGAAAATCGTATTGAAGAAAGAATAAAAAACTTTGCAATTGCTCCGATGAGACGTTTCCCGTTGATACTCCTGCTTTCAGTTGTTCTGTCGCTCTGTGCCTGCGGCGACAGGACGGCCCAGCGCATGCTCGAACGGGCAGAGGCTTCCATGAACGAAAATCCCAGTGAGGCCATTGCCGTTTTAGACAGTATTGGTGATAACGGACTATCCCGCAGTCAGCTTATGCGCCGCCTGCTACTGCTCACCAATGCCCAGAACAAGTGCGACACCGTGTTCCGCTCCGACAGCATCCAGCGTCTGCTCGTTAATTATTACGAATACCACGGTACCGCCAATGACCGGATGCTTGCCCACTATCTGCTTGGCCGGGCGCTATACGACATGGGGGAAGTACCTGCTGCACTTGAGAGTTTCCAGGATGCTACCAGCAGTGCCGACACCACTTCCTCTAACTGCGATTTACATCTGCTAAGCCGCATTCATGGACAGACAGCCCGACTTTTCTTGGAACAAGAGGCTTCACAAAATGCTTTAGACGAAATCAATAAAACAATCCATCTGGCAAGACTATCCAAGGACACATTGATGCTATTGGCCATGATAGCCCAGATACCTCTTGTGTATGAAATGGAGAATATGCCGGATTCCGTCATTGCCGCATCTGAACACGTTTCTGACATTTACAACAAACTTGGACTCAAGACTGAAGCCGCCAGAGCATTAGGACCTTCAATAGAATATCTCATACGGTCTTCACAGCTCAGCAAGGCAAAACATCACATGGACATATTCGAAAACCATTCGGGCTGGTACCACGATGGAAACGTTTTAAAGGGACATGAAATTTACTACTATATAAAAGGTCTGTATTATCTGAAGACAGGAAAACTCGACTCTGCCGAATTCTATTTAAGGAAAGAACTGTCTTCTGTTGAAGGGCTCCATGAGAAGATTCTGGGTTTTCAGGGACTTTGCCAACTTTATAAGCAGAAGTCAACACCTGACTCGATGGCTAAATATGCGATGAACTGTCAAAACTTAACAAACCTTTACTATGATGAACTTGCCGCTACAAATGTACAAAGATTGCAAGCTGCCTACAACTACAACAGATTAAGAAAGATTGCCGAAGAGAAGTCTGCCGAAGCTAAAAATGCTCATTTCAAGTCTGCCATCTTGATACTGGCCTTAGCACTTATGTTATTGCTGCTATGCATAGTGGTAATATACTATCGCCAGAAAAAGAAAGAATTCAGAGAAAGCGAAAAACAGCTATATGACAAACTTAGAAAAATAGAACAGGGACAAAAACAACGTGACTCTGAAGCTGAGGCTGAATTACGCGAGCTGCGGCTATTGCGAAATGATGTTGTGCTTCGGTTGAAAGAAAATGCCCAAAGAGCAAACAGCAATATTCCCCTGAAGGATTGGCTTTCACTTCAGGAAACTATAAAAGAAGAACTGCCAGTGTTCTTCTCAACTATATGTATGACCCAAGGTCTTAGGCAGGAGGAAATAAATGTGTGTATGCTGATACGTCTTCAGTTCAAACCAAAAGAAATCTGCAATATTACGGGGCTTTCCCCCCAAGTGATAACAAACATGCGCAAGCGCCTTCTTAATAAAATATTCGGTAAAGCAGAGGGTGGAAGTAAAGATTTTGATGACAGAATATCAAAAATCAGATAAATCGTATTTACCTAAGATACAACAACTTACGATTTTGTGTAATTTTGTGTAAAAAGAAAAGCACTACTCTTCTTTTATTTTTCCTACATTTGCAAACAAACAAAATTTCAAAAGATATGAAAAATAAAAGATTGGTATTTATGATTCTGCTGATGTTGGCAATGACATCAGGAGCAGAAGAAAAGAAAGTGTATCCAGTAAGACATTCTGGCGGAGTGAACGTTCCAATACCCAAATCCCCAGAGCTTCCTCTGACGATCGACATCACCGACCACACACTTACTCTATTCGACCCATTTGTTGAGTCCGTATCCGTAGAACTCCTCGACGAAGACGAGAATGTGGCTTATACCGATTGGCTTGCTCCCGGTCAGACCACACTCACATTCCCCAACACGCTATCGGGCGAATACACCATCCGCCTCACTGTCGGTTCCCTATATTATATAGGTGTAATCGAACTGGAATAAGTAACCGTTAGTATGGAATGATGAACGGCTTTTCGCTCAGTGCCTGTAACGTATAGTAGGCAGGCACTTGGCGAGGCTGTAAACCAATGATATTATAACTTATACTATAAAACAAACAAAGAAATAAACACGATTATGAAAAAGATATTAGCGTTCATTATCATGTGCATTTTCACCCTGTATGTTCATGGACAAGGCAATTATACACTGAAATTTGACAAGAAAGACTTCATCATAGAAAACAAAGGTGGCATTATCTCAATAGAAAGTTTAAAAGGAATTCCTTTTTTTCTTGAAGATACTAAAGCTCCGGCACTTCCTTACTTCCCATTCAGAATCTTACGCGCACCAGATGGCTTTACAGCTGGTGTTAATTTGAACTACAATAAAGAACTGCTCTACACCGATGTTGAAATAGAAAGAAATCCTGCGATAGAAACAACAAGGGTAAAAGAAAAAAGAATTAATCCTGTATTAGCAGTTGCTTCCAAATCCTCCCAAAAGCCTGTAGTCCTCGGCAATAACGGTTCAAGATACGGTTACAATTACTGCTACTTGAAAGTTTCTCCTTTCGAATATGACTACCAAACAAAAAGTTTGTATTTCATTCCTGAGATAACAATAGCACTAAACGATTCAAGAAAAAATGCTAATAATGCCTCAGAAGATTATCAGTCAGATAAAGTAGACAGAATAAGAGAACTTGTTATTAATCCCAATGAAGCTGCCATTCTATATCCAGAAAAAACGGGGAAAAAAAGCCGTTCTGTTACGACATTACCTTTTCTTCAAGACGCAGATCCGAACGAGCCTGTAGACTATCTGATTGTTACATCGGAGGAACTTGCCCCTGCATTTACGGATTTAGTTGTATGGAAAATCCAAAAAGGTGTACATACCAGAATTGTCACAACTGAATATATTGATTTCTTTTACCAAAATTCAAATATGACAGCTCAGGAAAAAGTAAAGAGTTTTATCCAGTTAGTCTACAATGTGCACAACCTGAAATACGTATTGCTGGGAGGAGACGGAACCGTTGTGCCGATTCAAAAATGCCAGGTAAAAGCAAATTGTCTAAAGGGCTTCCAGACAGATTATGCTCCGTGTGACCTATTCTACGGATGTTTTGGTGGGTTCAGCTTTAATTGGGATACTAACGGTAATGGAATCGTTGGAGAATATAGCGATGCTTTTAGTATTGACCCGCAAGTTTATGTTACCAGAATTCCTGTAAGCACAGAACAGGAAGCCTTTCAATATAGTGAGAAAGTCGTCAGATATGAGAAAAATCCATTTTCTCATCCTAGTTATTTTACCAAGATGTTATTTGTTGGTGCTAAAGTTGAGGGAATGGTTTTAGATAGAAGTGATACGCATTACAAATGCGAAAAAGCATATACTTATCATATAGACGATTTATGGACACCAGGACACGATTATTTGTATGATACGGGAAGTAATATTATTGGTTATGATTCGATTTCTGCATCCAATTTGTTTAATCTGATTCAAAATAACTATCATTTTATTCATAATGAGTCACACGGTGACACGCTCTATTATAACTTCAACTCTAGCTATTATAACCAAGGAAATGCGTCTAACCAGCTAAATGAAGGAAGCACAATATTTATAACTAGCGCATGTGAAACTAATGCCTTCGACACGGATTGTTTGAGCAGATATCTGCTGAAATCCACAAAAGGAGCCTTGGCTTATTTTGGTAGTTCTCGTGAAGGATTGTACCATACTAATTCTGTTAATATAGGCCCATCTCTTTGGTATGATACTTACTTTCTACAATATTTATTGTCAGGCCAACCATCTGATGCTCCCTACCATTATGGAGCTGTTGCAGCGGAAACCAAAAGACTATTCATGGATGAAGCAAACAGTAACGAAACCAATGGATATAGGTATCTTCAGTTTGCCATTAATCCAATGGGCGACCCCGAAATGCCCATATACACTGATACTCCAAGCAGTTTCAGCAATGTTACTATAAATCCGAACAATGATAACACCGCTATTCAGGTATCCACAGGTGGAATACCGGGATGCAGGATTGCTGTGGTCAGTAAGGATGATAACGGAGAGACCTATTTTGAAGTGGCAGACAATGTTTCCTCTTATACATTTACGGGGATTAATACTGCATGCAATGTCACTGTGACAAAGCATAATTATTGCCCATATCAGACTACATTCCAACCAATTACAGAGATTGTTGGAAATAGCAATTTATGTGGGACAGAAGTATATTCAGTGGCAAATCTTCCTTCTAATGTTTCCGTAACGTGGTCTTTAAAGAATAACCCTTACAATTTCAATTCGATGCTTCAGCAAAACTATCCCTTAGGTAATCAGTGCACAATTATTTTAGAAAACAATGAAAGCCTGAATGACACGCTGATAGCCACTGTCGTGGGAGCATCTGGAACAATTGCAGTGTTAAAGAAAAAAGTCCAGACAGGTTGGAACTTTACCGGTTCTTACACGTTACGTAATTCATCTGGTTCGACTTCCGGCCCTTATGCTTTTACTAACGGAGAAATAATAGGTTTAACAGAAGGTCAAACAGCCACTTTAAGTTCTACATATTTCGATAATGCAGTTATTACCCACACTAATAATTCTAATTTCCACATGTGGGGGAATTTATATAATAGTGATAGAGATGTGTGGTTTACTCCAAATAGCAATATTACGTCAAGCATTACTGTCCATGGTGTCAATCCCTCTCCATGCGATAATTTCACATTCTATGTCGCGTTATTACATCATGGTCCTATTAGTCCTTTCTTGCAAATAGAAGGTCGCCAGATAACTGTTTCGCTAAACCAGCATGATGCAGACTATGCAAAAGAAAACAATTTTCCATGGACAATTCAAGTTTCAAACGTGATTACTGGAGAGACTGTATATACTGGGGAAGTCAACAACTACAACGGCACTCTGGATACCAGCCAGTGGAAATCGGGTATTTATGCGGTAAAGAGCAGGATAGGGGACTCCGTTATTGTACAGAAAATCGCTGTCAAATAAAAACGGCTGAAAGTTTTGAATTCATATTGTTATTAATTATCTTTGCACCAACAATATAAAAAAATATATGCGATGAAAAAGATTGTGTTTTTTATAATGGCAGTAGCGGCAATGCTGCTTTCTGCCTGCTCCACATCCGAAACGGCTACCGTGGCGGTGGGTAACGTGTCGAATTCGGAATGCGGAGCCGTGACACGCGCCGCGATAATGAGCCATCCGAAGATAAAGATGACGCGCCGAGGTAGCAACATCGACTTCGAACTTCCGTGCTACGTAAACTGCGGAATGGCGGAAAATGGAATCAAGGTGGAGCCGGAATGGACCGACGGGCGGCTGAACGTGATCCTGAAACCAGAAAAGACATTCAATTCGGATATTGGGTCTATGTGTACCTGTCAGGTGACTGTCTATTTCACGGCCTACGACATCGAGGACGACTCGTTCGTGCTGACCGTCGACGGGAAGAACAGTTTAAAGGTGGACCTTGCCGGGCACGGCGTGGTCTATATCGACGAGGGTACAGGCGACATGGCCTACGAGGAAGGCTTCAGCTATCAGCCCGAACTCACTGAATTCATGTTTGTCAAGAAAGATATACCTGCATGCATAGGCGTCATCCCTGAAAACAGATTCATTATATATAGACATGATACTTCTACACACTTCATGGCAGACGGCTATTTCGTGCCTTGCAGCCTCACGCAGCTGTCTGCCGAACTGGACAGGGAGGATGACGGCACGCTGGTGTTGCGCTACGTCACGGATGTCGGAGAGATTGACGGCAGGGCAACCGACTGCAACCAGCAGGCGTATATCCGTGCACATATTGAGAATACGCCCGACGAGGAAATCCACCTGAAAGTCAATCCGCACAAGGCAATGGTGAAGGGCGAAGACGGCGTGGAACGCGAAGAGACAGAGTACGACTTCGACGGCATCATAAAGAAAAACGGCGAAGTAGAGACCGAAAAGATTTTGGGCTATGTGGACAACCCCGTATTGGGCAAGGTGCCCATTGTACCGGTGGACATGCAAAGTCTGCCCGACTGGCTGAAAAAGAAGATGCAGGAAATGGATTCGCTGCCGGCGGAGCTCGGGGGATATGCTGTCTTCAGAGGCAGTTACATTTTCGAGCCAATCTATTATATCTACTCCCCATTGTCCTCGTGTATTGCATGCGAAATGTACGAGGAAAACGGTGAGGATTTTATGTATGGGAAAGACGCTGAGCAAAAAGTCAATGAGGTCAGGCTATGGCGTTGCATCTACAGCACGAAGTGAGCACAGGTGCCTGCAAGAGGCATCTGCCATGTGATGCAAGGGAAGGAATCAAACCTGTCCCTATGATTCATTATAATATAACCATTCTTTATTACGTTTAACTAATAAAAATTTCTAATTATGAGAAAATTATGGCTTTTGTGTTTGCCCTTACTGACAATGGTAATAATGGCAAGCTTGATGTCCTGTAGCAGCGAAAGTAATGAGATTTCAACTGTGAGGGATGAAGTGATAACCAGAATTGAAATGGAGCCCCTCGTGGGTCACTGGAACCTTGTTGGCTATAGTTCTGCTGGTGTTTTCATTGACGTGGAAAGAAAACTTGGCAATAAGATGTTTATAGACCTAACAGATGATGGCATGATGAGCGGTAAGTTGTTCAATGAGGTTTCTGGTAGTTTTACATGCAGCAAAAACGGTGATTTTTCGTTCAGCAAATATGGCGGCACGAAGATGCAAGGAGATGATGCTGACATTATGTTTGTCGAAGACCATCTTGGCCTGGTCAACAAGTATGTGTTGAAAGAGGGAGTTCTGCAGTTGTTTTTTGCAGACAATAGCTATATAGAGTTCCGCTTATAAGCTAAGTCAAGGAACATGGGGACTCTTCTGATCATTTTTCAAATTAAACGAAACGTGAACACAGAACAGTCCCCGTGATTCCCGTGATTCCCAGTCCCCTGTTCACCAAAAGAATCAACAGATAATTATGAAAAAGTATTTAATGCTATTTGTTTCGTGCCTGCTGATGACGGCTTGCAGCAGCGATTCCGAAATAGTGAGCGAGTTCACAGGAAATGACCGCGGACAAGCCTGGGAGAGTATAGACTATAGTGGCAAGGAGGGATTTACCGCCATCCCCGAAATACCGATGAGTGATGAGGCAGAGAATTTTTTCGCTGAGATCCTGAACTATGGATACACAGGGAGCGACAGCCAGGCATTCTTCGCTCAGGGATTCATCGAAGAAGAACGACCCGGATGCAAGAGGATTGAGCACCGCGGGGAGGACAGCAATGGCGACATACGCTACTATATCATCAATTCGGAGGAACAACTCGCAGCAATCTACAGAGGGCAGCGCGAACTCCCCAAGATTGATTTTCAGGACAAGTCCCTTATCCTGGGAGAGTATGAGACGTGGCCATACTGCTCGATAGAAAAGGATGTGCTCTACAGGACAGACGGCGGAATGTTCGTCATGAATCTGTATATTCCCCAGCCTGCAGGTGACACTTTCACCTGCGACATGAGAAAGCTTTGCTTCTGGGGACTATATCCGCGAATCAGTGCCGAAGAACTTTCTTCGATATCCCCCATTGTCTATAGGCTGGAGTGAATAGGAAATGTGAACGGGGTCCCTCGTTCACACATTATTTATTTTCGAAGGCGAAGTCCGACCATGTACAGTTATTCTGAATACTGACCCCACCCCTGCCCCTCCCCTACGATGGGAGGGGAGTTTGTTTATCTTCCTTTTGTATTTCGCTCATTTATCCGTAACTCTGGCTTCGCCGAAGTTACTTTCATTCGGAAATAAAAAGAAAAATAATTTTTCCTTTTGTATTTCGCTCATTTATCCGTAACTTTGCATTACAAAAAGAAAGACGATAATAATATGGCGCAACATAATGAACTGGGGTTCTGGGGCGAGGACCAGGCGGCCGAATTTCTGCGGAAGAAAGGATATTTCGTGTTTGAAAACGACTGGAAGTCGGGTCATCGTGACATCGACATCATCGCAAAGGATGGCGACACGGTTGTTTTCGTGGAAGTGAAGACCCGCCGCAACCGCGTTTTCACGGAACCGACGGCAGCCGTTGACTATCGGAAACTGCAGAACCTGAAGCGAGCCATTAACCACTATGTGAAATACCACCGCATAGACAACGACATACGGCTGGACATCATCACCGTGGTGGGCACCCCAGAATCGGGCGCTCCCGAAATAGAACACATCATCGAAGTGCCAATTATCTGAAACGGCTATGGAAAAGAAAACGAAACTGCTGTTCATCTGTCTGGGAAATATCTGCCGCTCACCTGCAGCCGACGGAGTGATGAACCATTTGGTGATGACTGAAGGCAAAGAGTATGATTTCGAAATCGACTCAGCAGGTATCGGCAGTTGGCACGTAGGCGACTTGCCCGACTACCGCATGCGTTCCACAGGAATGAAAAGAGGCTATGCGTTCAACCATAGGGCGCGACAAATAGAACTAAATGACTTCGCCCACTTCGACTATATCATTGGCATGGACGTGGAAAACATGAGCACGCTGCGCCGGATGAAAAAGCAATTCCTGAATTCTGATGAGAGCAAAGGCCAAGAATGTGCCGAACTGCTTTGTCTGGCCGATTTCCTGAAACATCATAAAGGGCAGACTACTGTTCCCGACCCTTACTACGGACAGCAACGTGATTTTGAATTTGCCCTCGACCTGATTGAAGATGCCTGCGGGGAACTGCTCAGCCAACTGCTTGCGGGCAAAAGCCCATCCCCGCCCCCTCCCAAAGGGAGGGGAGTTTGATTAGCCTCCCCTCGGGGAGGTTGGAGGGGGTTACCGTTTTGCCAAAACAAAAAAAACGAGGAGCTATTCCTCGTTTTCTTTTTTCCCTCTTATTTTGTGTAGGAAGAAATTGAATGCTTCGAAACAGATGAGCACCAATAGCGTGCTCACTATAGCCAGCACATACATTCCCACGCCACAGGCCATGCCGACAGCAGCCGTGACCCACAGGCCTGCTGCCGTGGTAAGTCCCATCACCACGTTTTTCTGGAATATGATAGTGCCGGCACCA
>JAEEGG010011102.1_pt1 | contig 19734 bp, 16 predicted proteins | sample 9134161 | NCBI WGS metagenome assembly JAEEGG01 (sample SAMN16246543, study PRJNA631951) | gut metagenome | biome: gut microbiome; feature: rumen; material: CR-attached | host: Bos | place: Iran: Karaj | collected 2018-10 | reverse complement strand
AATATCGGCGACCAATAAAGAACCAAGAATTCCTGTTGAATGAAAATCGCGGTTGTTGGAACCGGATATGTAGGATTAGTCACGGGCACCTGTTTCAGTGAAATGGGTGTCCATGTGACATGTGTGGATGTCGATAGCCACAAGATCGATATGCTCAAGAACGGCTTAATTCCTATCTACGAGCCAGGACTTGAGACACTAGTCCGCAAGAACACCAAGTCAGGGCGGCTGCAATTCACCACTCGCCTCGAGGACGTTCTGAATGACGTCGATATCGTCTTTAGCGCTGTGGGAACGCCACCAGATGAAGACGGCAGCGCAGACCTGAAATATGTACTTGAAGTGGCTCATACCATTGGCAAGCACTTGAACCGCTATATTGTCGTGGTGACCAAGAGCACTGTGCCTGTTGGTACTGCTATGAAAGTCAAAACCGCCATTCAAGAAGAATTGCAGAAGCGCGGCAGCAACATTGAATTTGATGTTGCCAGTAATCCTGAGTTTCTGAAAGAGGGCAACGCCGTGAAGGATTTCATGAGCCCCGACCGTGTTGTGGTTGGCGTCGAGACTGAACGTGCCCGCAAGATTATGGCACGCCTTTACAAGCCCTTTATGATTGTTAGCGACAGGCTTATCTTTACCGACATTCCTTCGGCCGAAATGATTAAATATGCCGCCAATTCAATGCTTGCAACTCGAATAAGCTTCATGAACGACATCGCCAATTTGTGTGAACTGGTTGGAGCTGACGTGAACATGGTGCGAAAAGGCATCGGTAGCGACACGCGCATCGGGAAAAAATTCCTCTATGCCGGTTGTGGCTATGGCGGTTCATGTTTCCCCAAGGATGTCAAGGCCCTAATAAAGACTGCTGCCGATCACGGTTATCCCATGCGGGTGCTACAAGCTGTTGAGGATGTGAATGCCGACCAGAAACTGGTATTGTTCCAAAAGCTTGTTAACCACTATGGGGACGAGAAAGCTTTACAGGGCAAGACGATTGCAATGTGGGGGTTGGCCTTCAAGCCCGAGACCGATGACATGCGCGAGGCCCCGGCCCTGGTGTTGATCGACAAGTTATTGGAAGTCGGCGCGACCGTCAAAGTCTATGATCCCGTCGCCATGGACGAATGCCGTCGTCGTTTGGGCGACGCTGTCACCTATGCCACAGACATGTATGATGCCGCCACCGATGCTGACGCTTTGATACTGGTCACCGAATGGAAAGAGCTCCGCATGCCTAATGCCGAGACTCTACTGCATAAAATGAGAGGACGCTTAATCCTTGACGGCAGGAATATCCTTGACGGAGAAGAACTTCAGCAAGCCGGTTTTGAATATCACTGTATCGGGAAATAAAAATCATCAACTATAAAGCATCAAAAAAGCAGCTTTGCAATTGCAGAGCTGCTTTTTTGATAAGCCATTTTGATATTATTACTTGACTACGACTTTGCGAGATGTCATTTCATCGGCAACCACATAGATGCCTGCTGGAAGAGATACTACGCTCTCTCCTGCTGACGTTACCGTTGCCACGCAATTAGCATCAAAATCATATACTTCAAGTTCTTCGCCCATGGGATTGAAGACAACAATTCCATTCTCGTCAGGAACAGCATCCCAGCGTTCCTGTTTCATCACAGATGAAGGACCAGCTAACAGTATATCAATGAGTGCGGTCACATCCGAAATCGAAATGTTACCGTCTTGATTGACATCAGCAGCAACACCATCAAATGGCGAGACCTCACTGCCCAACAGATAGTCGATCAGTGCGGTAATATCCGAAATCGACACATGACCATCCTTATTCACATCGCCATTCTGTACTTGTTTGGCATAAACCGTGCCCCAAATATCAATATACGCATGGGCCAAACTTGTTGTGGCCGAAATGTGTCCATCATAGTCTCCAGGAGTTGAGGTGTCCTGCAAACGGACATAGAACGTTTCACCTGAAGGATCGAGAGTGAGGGTTTTTGCCCAAGTATTGCGGTTCAAGCTCAGTTCAAAGTTACCCGCTACAGTTAAGGTAATATTCTCGGTATTATTCTCTGAGCTTACGCTACTACTCTCAACAGTGGAAACTCCATCTTGTTCTGCTGTCACTTCACCAATTCCACTAAAGGCGATATAAGGCATGACTGCCTTGGCTGCAGTAAGATTTACTGTTACGCTCACTTCACCACTGGAAATAAGCAAGGTGCCAGTGGCATTACCAGGGTTAGAGGAAGAGTAAGTCACCGTTACGGATGTACCGACATTGGCATTGGCGGCACTAATGGTCGCTGGGGTCACGTTGAAACCATTACCGCTCACGCTAACGTCTAACGGCATGCTTAAATCAGAACCTTTAACCGAGATTGTCTTGCTCACCGAAGTACCAGTAGGCGCAATTGTGCCCACATCTACCGTGGAGCCGTTCACTGGTGCTGTAATCTGCGGGTTAGTTACGGGCGTGCCACTATTGCTTGTGATGGCAATGTCGTCAATATTGAATCTCGAGCCAGCGGTCTGGGCTATCTTGATACGCACATTGCAGTCACATTCATCTCAAAGCTATACTGTTTCCATGTCGAGTTAAGCGTGCAGCTACCTACTGTCGTCCAACTGCTGCCACCATTAGTACTGTACTGCACCTGAACAGTAGGAGTCGCGTCATTGCTCCAGTTGGCAGCATAGAAAGTAACCTTGCTGGCTCCACCTGCATAATCCTCGGTCATCATAATAGAGGAGTTGGCATTCTTACCAAAACGACAACTCAAAGCGCCATTCCTGTTGGTGTCAGCCCAAATTCCTGCATCGGTGAAATACCATGAGAAAGCCTTGCCTTGAACAGCCTGTGTCCAATAGCCGCCTGTACTGCAGCCTTCCCAAGTCTCGATGACCTCATCACCTGGGGTTGGTCCACTACCGTTGTTATAGCTTGCGGTGAGGTTGACTGTTGAGCTCACCTCACTGCTGCTGATGGTCAATGTGCCTGTCGCATTAGTAGCAGTACCATTATAAGTCACGGTAACGGTTGTGCCATTGTTAGCATTGGCTGCGCTGATGGTTGTCGGAGTTACCGAGAAGCCTGTACCAGAAACACTCACGGTCAAAGCCTTGGTCAAGTTAGAGCCCTTAACAGTAATCGATTTTGACACTCCGCTACCGGTGTTAGTGCCCACATTCACGGTCGAGCCGTTAACGGGAGACGTCAAAACCGGTGTTGTTGCACTTCCTCCAGGAGTCCAAGCGTTACCTTTCAAATTACCCCAAATGTATTCTACGAGTTCGGGATAGTCAACAAACGGGTTGCGGTTATGCTGGATGTTATAGACGGCGTTGTTGCGGTTTGTCTCGAGCGTGCTCACAGGGTCATTGCGATGCCACTCAAGCAACTGGTTGATGGCCCACGTTGTCAGACCCAGATAGTTCCCGCTGGTGAATACAACGGAGCCCGTTCCTTTAGTGAAGTCGCTCATGCGCATCATGTAGCGAGTAGCAAAATAAAAGTACACGCGCGCGAAGTCGCCCTTATACTCGTCGGCAACCTCGAACACGGTGCCGCTGTAGCCACTGAACGTGCATGTACCAAGTTTACCGGTTCCCTTAGGGGTACCATTGGCACAGTTGCCAAAGGGATTGTTTCCGCGTTCATTATTCACCCATCCGTCCACGGGGAACATGTGGTGCAAATCGGTATAGGCCGTGTCCGAAGCCGAGCCACCCCACCAGCTATTGGGGATTGAATGTTCGCGGTTGTAGCAGTCACCGACACTATTGTATGTGCCACACTTGTCAGTATTGTAGGTATACTGCGTGGTTGAGTAACGGTCTATGATGATATTATTGACACAGTCCGTTGTTTTGAAATCGGTCCATAAGTTATCATAGGAGCGTTTGGTGTGCCCCTTTATGATCGTGTGGAGCGCTGTCTTCAGCGCCCGGTCGCTCTTTCCCTGTGCGTTGTTGTAATAACCGCTGGGCACAGCTGCAGTGGCTTGCAAACCCAACAGAAGCGTGAGCGTCAAGCCGAAAAGTTTAAATTTCTTGCTCATGATTAATGGTATTTTAGTGGATTTTATTGCTGCTCGAGATACGAGAGAGCTTTCTTGCAGATGCCTTCGTGACGAACGACCATGTAAATCAGCAGGATATTCAGCACGACGATTTCAAAGACAAAATACAGCCATGGAATGTTGATGATGACCGCGATGAAACAAGCGATAATGCGGGTGTTGAACGTGAGGATATTGGTATACTTCATCAACGGCAAACTCAACTTGCGGAAATATTCACGGAATTCCTGAGAAGGCACACCATCCTCACCGTAGCGGTCAGCCAAAGCGGCGCGCAGACGCTGCATGTTAGGCGTCCACCGCTCCTGATTTGACGTGTAGCCGGTATAGAAAAACAAGGGTAATTTACTCCAGAAGTTCATGCCCCACTCCAGACGATGGTACTGCTCCTTGAGTTTGGCGGCACTTTCCAGCTCACTGCCTTGCTTGCCCTTGAGGAAGAACAAGTGGAACTGACGGTAGCAGTCGGCCATCGCGGCCTGCAGCGCATGGCTAAGTCCCGAAAGGATACCCAATGCCCAAATCTGCCATTCATGGGTCGAAAAGTAGTTACCCAACAGGCTGTCGCCAAAGTCCAGTTCTCTGAACACCAAGGCAAAACCGATGGCAGCGAACCAGAAGTCACCGCTCACGCCATCAAGGATACGCCCCATGCGGGAATACTGCTGTGTCATGCGCGCCAACTGCCCGTCGGCACTGTCAAAGGTATCGGCCCAAGTGATGAGCAGCATGCCCACCCAGTTGAGCCATGCCAGATAAGGCTGGTGGAAATATAACATGATGCCACCAGCAACACCCATAAAAATGCTGGCGACGGTAATGGCATTGGGACTGACACCCAATTTGGCAAACAGTTTTGCCCACAGGAAGCCCAGAGGGCGGTGAAAATGAAGGTCAAACCACTCTTCGGTATCCAGTGACTTGAGCGAAGCCTGATATTCTTCTTTTAATGTCATGTGATATTTTTGTGTGTTATTGATATTGATGATCGATTACAATCCCAAATGGGCCTTGGCGAGAGACAGGACTGCCTTGGCGATGTGGGGAGCCGACTCGTTGCGGCAGGGAGCAAAGCTGGGCCAATCGTTAAAATCGATGATGCGGATAGTGCCGTCGGGGTCAACGATACAGTCACCACCATAGATGACAACGTTCAACTCCTCGGCTGCACGTGTACAGATGCTCTTTAACTCATTCAAGTCGATGTCGATTCCCTGGGAATGGCCGTTGACCTCTTCCCAGCCGTACTTGCTATGTCCCTCGTCAAACGGATAGAACCAATAGAAGAACTGCGAGTCCTTGACGCCATAGAACTTCACCAGGTCGCCCACCAGATGCACATTGATGACAGCACGGGTGATGCCACGGTAGAAGTATTCCTGAAGGACCTCCTGAGCCTCCTCCTGGTGACGGACGTAGCTCACGTCCTCCTTGTGCATGGCATGGAAATCGCCACGCTTGATCCAGCAGCTCTTGAAGCCTGCCTTCTGGAGCTGCGGCTTCACATTCTCGTTGGTGTTGACAATGAGGCTCTCGGGATAAGGAATGCCGTTACCCAAGAGGATGCGCGTCATGCGTTCACGCGTACAGTTCTCAATGCCGTAGCCCGAATTGATGACAAGCTTTCCCTCGTCCTCAAGACGCTGCAGCTTGGCAATGCTTTCACGCTCGCGGCACATGGCGAGCACGACAGGTTCGTTGATTTCCTGATTGTTGAACTGCTCCTCACTATAGACGTTCACCTGACAGCCGCGCTTGCGCAACTGTTCGGCGACAAGGTTAAAGATAGCGGTGTCGTTGCCAATGTGGTTGGGCGAGTAAGCCCCAGCGCGCATAACGCCCGCAATAGTAATATCTGCCATTGTTATAGACTAATTAATGATATCGGGCAACAGTGCCCGTAAAAGTTTAACCTGCAAATGTACAAAAAAAAGGAATAAGACAGGCTAAAAAACGAGAAAAACAGAATTATCTGCCATTGTTGAAGATGCAGGCGGCGGGAGAACGCATGTTATAGCCCGAAGACATGGACTCGCCATAGGCTCCTGCCGAGCATATAGCAATGAGGTCACCTCGCTTAGTTTCGGGCAGGTGGCAATCATGTGCAAAAACATCACTGGACTCACACACTGGGCCAACCACGTCATAGGTCTCGACTGTGCCACCATCTGATGACAGATTCTTGATTGCATGCACTGCACCATACAACGCGGGACGAATCAAGTCGGTCATTCCGGCATCAAGAATCACAAAACGCTTGTTTCGGGACTGCTTCACATAAAGGACTTTGGCGATGAGCGTGCCGCATTGCCCGACGACCGAGCGTCCCAATTCAAAATGGAGCCTCTGGCCAGGACGCAAGCGCAGCCCGTTCTTGAAAATTCCAAAGAACTGCTCAAAATCGGGAATGGCATGCACATCAGGATCATCATAGTCAATTCCCAGGCCTCCGCCCACGTTCACACATTCAAACACGATACCCCTTTGCTCAAAATAGTCCAAGAGGTTATTGACCCTGTCACACAACATCGAATAAGGCTTCATCTGCACAATCTGCGAGCCAATGTGGAAATGAAGGCCCTGCAGCTTAATGTGTTTCAAGTCATTCAAGACAGCATCAACCACCTGGCCAAGCGACTCAATGCCAATGCCGAACTTGTCATCGGCAGTTCCTGTAGTGATATACTTATGTGTGTGGGCATCAATATCGGGGTTCACACGAATGGCCACACTTGCTGTTTTGCCCATTTCCTCAGCAATATGGTCAATCACCTCCAGCTCGGGCACCGACTCCACATTAAAGCAGCCAATTCCGCTTTCAATACCCAGCCTGATCTCGTCATCTGTTTTGCCGACTCCCGAATAAGCAATTTCCTCAGCACGAAAGCCCGCCGTCAACGCCGCCTTGATCTCGCCGCCGCTCACGACATCGGCACCAAGACCATGATTGGCAATCACAGACAAAATCCTGGGATTTCCGTTTGCTTTCAAAGCATAATGCACCGTGACATGGTCATCGGCTGTCAATCGGTTGATTTCTTCCAAGATGTCCTCCAACAACCTCATGTCATATAAATAGAACGGAGTGTGCTCCTTCAACAGGTCACACACCTGAAAACCACCAAATTCTTTTTGCTGTGACATAACATATAACTTGATTTACCGCACAAAAGTAATACAATAATTACTAAAAATATGTATCCGTTACTTAAAAAATGTTATACGCATGACATAACAACAAATTATCCACTGAAACTCAGCATATTAGAATGATATTTCACTCGCTAATAATGCCATAAGGGCTAAAGCCAAAAGGAACTGAAAAATAAAAAAGCAAAAAAACGACGATTTTTCTTGCACATATAAAAAAAAGCAGTACCTTTGCAGTCGCTATTTGAAAATAGATTTCTGCATAGCTACCGGAGAGGTGGGTGAGTGGCTGAAACCAGCAGTTTGCTAAACTGCCGTAGGGGTAACTCTACCGCAAGTTCGAATCTTGTCCTCTCCGCTTACAACCGACCGCGCAAGTGGCCGGTTGTTTTTGTTATATGGGTGGTCCCAAGTTGACTTGAGCGCACCCCCATGATAAAGCAACCAGGTGATTGCAACGCGATGGGTTGTTCAAAGGCGACATCCCCGCGGTAGTGCGCAAGAAGGGCTTCGCCATCTTGTACAAAACCCACCTCTTTCCATTCTAGAGCGCCAAGAAGTATTTGGGCATCCACATTCGATTATTTAAAGTATTGTGAAGCAAAATTGTTATGATGTGTATTTTTTGTGTATTTTTGTCGAAAATCAATCATAAGAATTAACCACTCAAACTATTTTAAGACGATGAAAAGAAAAAACATTTTTGCAATCATCAGCATTGCATTGTGTGCTGTGTTTTGCTCGGTGTCATGCAGTAATTCAAACAAGCCAGTAGATGCGGCACAGGACGTTGAAGAAGCCAACGGCGTGGTGACCATAGATGACCTGTTATCACTGATGGCCAATGACCTGTCAGGGGAGAAAAGTCTTGATGGCCTTGCCAAAGACTTTGAGGCCCAGTCGGCAGCCATCAAGTCCTATTGGCAGCAAAACCATCAGAATGAGGACGAGACTAATATGGTTCAGACTGTTCTTGGAGAGTTGAAATCGTTGGCCGACAGCCTCAGCGGCGGCTCAACGGCAGACATGGTACAGAGCGGAGATATCACGTGTGCCATGTACCGTTATGAGACGGCAAAGGAGTACTGCGGTAAATACAGCGACACCCCGCTCTACCAAGAGGAAATGCGCGACTGGCTACAGTTGGAGAAAGGGCTGAATGACTTCTACAGCAATTTGGCGCAGGTGGCTTATTGGCAAGGCTCCATCGTGAATGTTATCATCAGCAACACAAGGGGCAACGTTGCCAATCTACGTCAGCAGGATTACAGTCAGCTGTTCAAGGGAGGCAAGGTTGCCGAATGTCCGATGCCCATTGCCGAAGCTCGCACTAACCTGATTCAAGAGATTAACGATGCGCGCAACGTGGAGAACCCCGACGCTGGTGAAGAATTTGAGAAAACGCTCAATGCGTTGAACGAGAGTGGTGACCAGGTTGTAGCACTGCTCGACAAATGGCTTGCATCCAGGAATAAGTTGTGTGAATCGCTAGGCATCTCTGGGTCCCACACCGCAGCACTAATCGACTCGTTCTCCCGCAAAATCATGGAAATCATCGAAAACTAATTAGGTTTTCGGTTTTATACTTTAAGAGGCATCCGCACCCTATCCTTAGTCGAAACGGGGTGCGGATGCCTCTAAAGTCTAAAGCCCAATACTTAAGGCCACTGGCCTGAAAGCAGATAGTCGATGAGGGAGGAGACGTCGGCAATGCTGACATTACCGCTCAAGTTGCAGTCGGCGCCGACTGGAGCCGTTTCTCCGCTCAGCAGATAGTCGATCAGGGCCGACACGTCAGCGATACTCACATGGCCGTCATCATTCACGTCGCCACGCAGGCCGGCATTCTTATCGGTGAAGTAGCCAGGGTTGCTCGCCCCGCCGTCGATGTGGGCATAGGCCGCATCCACATGGTTGGCATCGTAGGTCGTGCCCTGGCCGCCCACCAGGCTAGTGGCGTAATTGAACATTTGTGTAGAATTCGTCACGGCCTCCGTACTCCACTCCTCGCCAGCATAGATGGTAGTCAGGTTGGAGCAGTAGTAGAACATTGCGCTCATATCGGTCACATTGGACGTGTTGAAACTGCTCAGGTCAAGGCTCGTAAGACCATTGCAGCGATAGAACATGTAAGCCATACTGGTCACCTTGGACGTGTTGAAGTGGCTCAAGTCAAGGCTCGTCAATTCACTACACCAACCAAACATCCTCCACATATTGGTCACCTCAATGGTGTTCAGATACTCAATGCCCTCGATGGTCTGAAGATTCCCCATCAAGTAAAACCACATGTAGGTGGTCGTCGGGCGGGCACCGGCAAACGACGGGTCAAAGACCACATTGGTCACATTGGCATTGCTGCCGTCAGTTTTCCAACCCGGTTCGTTTTGACCAATGTTCAGGTTATAGGTCGTGCCCGGGCGGGTGTCGCGCTCGGTGTCGTAGTAGAACGTTAGCGTGGTGGTCTCGGGCGTGTACACTGCATAGGCCTCGGTGCCCGCAGCGGTGAAGTAGCCCGGGTCGCTCGCGCCGCCGTCGATGTGGGCATAGGCCGCATCCACATGGTTGGCATCGTAGGTCGTGCCCTGGCCGCCCACAAGACTGATGTCATCACCGAACATATTATCTGAGTACGTCACAGCATCCGTGCTCCAGCCCTCGCCCACAGTGATGGTCCGCAGACTGCCGCAGTTACGGAACATATTAGTCATACCGACCACTTTGGATGTGTTAAAGCCACTCAAGTCAAGGCTCGTCAGGGCGCTACTGCCATAAAACATGCTGTACATGAATGTCACCTTGGACGTGTTGAAGTAACTCAGATCAATGCTCGTCAACTTGTTGCAGCCACAGAACATATATCTCATATCGGTCACCTCGCTGGTGTTCAGGTAATCCATGCCCGTGATGGACTGCAGTTTTTTCATGACATAAAACCACTCGTAGGTGGTCGTCGGGCGGGCTCCAGCAAACGACGGGTTGAAGACCACTTTGGTCACATTGGCATAGGTACCATCAGTGTACCAACCGGGATCGCGGGCACCCGTGTTCAGATCGTAGGTCGTGCCCGTGCGGCTGCTGCGCAGGTTGTCACGGTAGAACGTCAGCGTCGTGTTCTCGGGCGTGTACACTGCATAGGCTTCGGTACCCATTGCGGTAAAATAGCCCGGGTTGCTCGCGCCGCCGTCGATGTGGGCATAGGTCTTGTCCTTCGGGTTGGAGCCGTTATAGGTTGTGCCCTGGCCACCTACCAGATTATTGTTGTTATGGAACATATACGAGGAACTCGTTACAGCCGCTGTACTCCAGTCCTCGCCCACATAGACGGCAGTCAAGCGGGAGCAGCCGTAGAGCAATCTACCCATTTCGGTCACGTTGGACGTATTGAAACTGCTCAAGTCAAGACTCGTAAGACCGCTGCAGCCACCGAACATGTTAAACATGTTTGTCACATTGGATGTGTTGAAACCACTCAAGTCAAGGCTCGTCAGGCCAGTGCAGTTACAGAACATGACTCGCATGTCTGTCACCTTGGAGGTATTGAAACCGCTCAAGTCAACGCCCGTCAAACTGGAGCAAGTATTGAACATGTGAGCCATATTGGTCACCTCGCTGGTGTTCAGATACTCAATGCCCTCGATAGTCAGGAGGTTTTTCATCAAGTAAAACCATAAGTAGGTGGTCGTCGGGCGGGCGTTGGCAAACGACGGGTCGAAGACCACCCGGGTCACGTTGGCATTGGTGCCGTCAGTTTTCCAACCGACGTCGTGTTCGCCCGTGTTCAGGTCATAGGTCGTGCCCGGACGGCTGCCGCGCTCGGTGTCGTAGTAGAATGTCAGCGTGGTGTTCTCGGGCGTGTACACTGCGTAGGCTTCGGTACCCTCAACAGTGAAATAGCCCGGGTTGCTCGTGCCGCCATCGATGTGGGCATAGGCCTTGTCAATGTGGTTGGCATCATAGGTCGTGCCCCGGCCACCCACCAGGCTGGTGCAGGTCTTGAACATATCTGTTGAGTTTGTCACTGCAGCCGTGCTCCAGCCCTCGCCCACATAGATGGCGGTCAAGTTGACGCAGGCTGTGAACATTCTGGCCATATTGGTCACGTTGGATGTGTTGAAACTGCTCAAGTCAAGACTCGCTAGGCCGCTGCAGGCATCGAACATGGCATTCATATAGGTCGCCCTGGACGTGTTGAAGTGGCTCACATCAAGGCTTGTCAATTTTGAACAGCTCTGAAACATATAACGCATATCGAGCACCTTGTCGGTTTTCAGATAACTCATGCCCGTGATGGTTTGAAGTTTACGCATAATCTGAAACCAACCGTAGGTATAAGTTGGGCGGTAGCCTGCGAACGAGGGGTCGAAGACCACCTGAGTCACGTTGGCATAGGTGCCGTCAGAGTACCAGCCAGGTGTAAGTGTGCTTATGCTGGGCATGCTATAGGTCGTGCCCGTGCGGCTGCTGCGCTCGGTGTCGTAGTAGAAAGTCAGCGTGGTGTTCTCGGGCGTGTACACTGCATAAGCCTGTGTACCCGCTGCAGTGAAGTAACCCGGGTCGCTGGGTCCGCCGTCGATGTGAGCATAGTCCGCTTCCATATGGTAGTCATCATAGACCGTGCCCTGGCCACCCACAAGGCTATTGCAGTTAGAGAACATAATATAATAGGATTCCGTCAAAGATGCCGTGGTCCAGTCCTCGCCAGCATAGATTTTCTGAAGATTGGAGCAATCATCGAACATGTGGCCCATGTTGGTCACCCTGTACGTGTTGAAACCGCTCAAGTTAAGGCTCGTCAAACCAGAGCAACCAGCAAACATGTAACTCATGTCGGTCACCCTGCACGTATTGAAACCGCTCAAGTTAAGGCTCGTCAAACTAGAGCAACCCCGGAACATGTATCTCATATCGGTCACGTTGGACGTGTTGAAACTGCTCAAATCAAGGCCCGTTAAGCCACTGCAGCGGTAGAACATATAACCCATATAGATCACCTTAGAAGTGTTGAAACTGCCCAAGTCAAGGCTCGTAAGCTTTTCGCTGCTACCGAACATATAAGCCATATTTGTCACCTCGCTGGTGTTCAGGTAGCTCATGCCCGTGATGGATTGAAGGTTAGTCATACCATCGAACCAAGAGTAGGTGGTTGTCGGTCGGGCGCCCGCAAACGAAGAGTTAAAGACCACTTTGGTCACATTGGCAGTGGTGCCGTCACCTCTCCAACTGGGCTGGTTGTCGCCCGTGTTCAGGTCGTAGGTCGTGCCCGGACGACTGCCGCGCTCGGTGTCGTAGTAGAACGTCAGCGTGGTGTTCCCGGGCGTGTAGCAGGCGTAGGCCTCAGGCTCATTGGGATCTCTGGTGAAGTAGCCCGGGTTGCTCGTGCCGCCGTCGATATGGGCGTAAGCCTTGTCCACATGGCTGGCATTGTAGGTTGTGCCCTGGCCACCCACCAGACGGGTGCAGTTCTTGAACATATTTGTTGAGTTCGTCACGGCAGCCGTGGTCCAACCACTGCCCACAGTGATGGTCTGCAGATAGGAGCAGCCTTTGAACATAGAATCCATATTGGTCACCTGGGACGTGTTGAAACTGCTCAGGTCAAGGCTCGTTAGGCTATTGCAGGAGATGAACATGCAAAACATAGCGGTCACCTTGGACGTGTTGAAACTGCTTAAGTCAAGGCTATTCAATCTATAGCAATGGGCGAACATCCAACCCATATTGGTCACCTCGCTGGTGTTCAGGTAACTCATGCCCGTGATGGATAGAAGGTTCTCCATGCCATAGAACCAACCATTGGTGGTCGTCGGGCGGACATTGGCAAACGAGGGGTCAAAGACCACCTTGGTCACATTGTAATTGGTGCCGTCGGCATTCCAGCCGGTATAGTTGCTGCCCGTGTTCAAGTCGTAGGTCGTGCCCGGGCGGGAAGCGCGCTGGTTGTCGTAGTAGAACGTCAGCGTCGTGTTCGACGGCGTGTAGTTGGCATAGGCCTCGGCAGCGCTGGCGCCAAGGGCGCACATCATGGCCGCCAACAGGACGACCAGCCGAAAGAGAAAGGATTGATTTTTCATAAGCATTCAAGATTAGAAGTTATTATTTGCCGCAAATATAGTAAAAATCCTACAAAAATGCAAGAAAATGCTGAAAATATTTTTTATTCCTTAGTTTCTGGTATGCTCGCGTTGCCCACAGGTTAAAGCTTAACTCTTAGGTCAAACAGGCAAACGCACTCTCATGGGCCTCACGCTAAGGCGCAGAGTCGCAAATAATATGATAAATGCCCGCGCTGCGAGCATATACATGATCTAAATAATTATTTCTTTTTGGGCTTCGGGGCCGGCAGGACTTTGCAGGTTTCAACGACCAGCATCTTCAGGTAGTCACGGTCGTCGATGTCCTCGATGAAAAAGTAGTCTTTGGCTCCGTCATAGGGGGGACGCATGTCCACGGTGTGCAGCAACGGGCGCACAGCATCGGTTGGTTTCAGGTAAAACGCATCGTCACAAATGAGGCCAAAAATCTTCCCGTCACAGTAGATGCCATAATCTCCAAACATCTTTTTGGTGACGATTTCGCCGGCCCCAGCACACTGGTCGGCTATATATTGAACAAAGTCAGGACTGCTTGCCATGATGTCTCGTATTTTCGTTCGGTTCACTATTATCCGGGTAGCCTGCCATCAATCCTTGAGGTCTTTTTTGAAGAGTTCATCGACTGCAGCCTTGAGGTTCGGAGCCAGGGGTGGAATGTGGTGAATCTGCTCCAAACGTCTCAGTTCGTTGATGTCCATCTCGACTTGGTTTTCCTTGCGCGTCTGCTTGAACTCTTTCTTGTTGATATAATCGCGGCCGATGGTGTAAGTTTCAAGCAGGATGATGTAGTCCTGGTCAGTTCTTTCAAAGTGGCCCGACACAAGAATCTGTTTCATTACCAAGTCGTCGATGCGGGATTTCCCGTTCTCGTCGATATTATAGACCTCATAGTAACCATGGTTGGATTTGTATTTCTTCTTTTTCTCTTTGGGCTTTTTCCCAGTTTTTGCTGCCTTGGCAGCGGTTTTGGTCGCCTCGATGTGATCGTCATGAGTCCACAAGTCGAAACTGGTGGTGCGCAGGCCCGCCTGCATATCGTCATCAATATAGCCCAAGACCGAAATTGTGTCGCTTACCACGCGGCGGCCCGACGGCTCCTGGACGATGAACAGTGATCCCTTGTCCACGTCATTCAAAATCCTTTTGTAATAGGTCATCGTGTCGATGCGCGCCCACCTGTCAACGATGTGGCCCACAAGTGTGCTGAGAACAAAGCGCAGTAACCCGTTATCGCCCTTAGAGATGCTGCGCGTCTTGGCTGATATCTTCTTCTTGGCCAACTCGTAGGTGTTGTCCACCACTCCGGCACGAAAATAGAGTGGGCCCTCGTCACACACATAGACCAAGCGGTAATAGGTCTGAGCATACAGCAGTTCCTTGGGCTTGACTTCCAGTCCCGACAATTCAAACTTCACATCCTGCATCACCACGCTCATGCTGGGAATGGTGTCGATATTGACGTCCACCGGTCTGAAGGCCACATGTGAGAAGTAGAGGTGCTTCACCCCTTTGGCATCATCAAGCCAGCCCTCATTGTCGGTCGTACCCACAAGTGCACCTTTCTCATTGGTCACACACACTGCCGAGATGGGCAGTCCATCGGTGTCAACAACCTGAACGCGCTGGGCATTAGCCATAAGAGCTAGAGCCAACAGCATGGAAAGAACAAAAATCTTTTTCATTACTTCTTATTCTGGTTATAAATGAAAAAGAGACGCAAGGTACTGCGTCTCCACTGCTCTACTTCATCAGTTCACCGATGGAAGTAGTGAGGTTGAACATGAACGTGGTGGCACCCGTATGTGGACGCGCGAATGCAACACCAAATCCAAAAGCACGCACCTTCAAGCCCCCTGCCAGCGAGAGGCCCGACATGAAGTCACGCTTATAGGTGGCCATGTCGGTTCGAGTGCGATAATTGTATCCTATTCCCAGATAGAGGTTATCGGTGGGCAGAATATCGGCGGCAAGCACAAGGTGCCTCATGAGGTTGCTGCCAAACGATTCTTTCTTGATCAAATCGCTATTGGGGTTGTTCACGTCCGAGATACTGTAGTAAGGCGTGCTCCAGTGTCTGAGGTCATAGACGGTGAGGTGCAGACGGATGGGCGCCTTGCCCAACATCTTGCTCATGCCCACCTGAACATCCCAGGGCACATTGTCCTTGAACTCATTGAACTTTTTCACCTGACCACCCAGGTTCTTGCCCACCAGTGATGCTGAAAACTCATGCTCAGGATCGTAGTAGTTCACGCCCAGGTCGGCCGCCACGGCGCCCGCCGTGTAATCCTCATATTTGGAATAGAGGTACTTGAGGGTGATACCGCCGCGAAAGCGTTCACTGATGTCGTGGCTATAAGTCACGCCGACGGCAATGTCGCTGGCACTGAAAGTTCCCGTCATGGTGCCATCGATGTCGGCCCCTTGCAGATTGCCGTAACCAAAGTACTGCACGCCAATAGCGATTGCCCCATGCTCGCTCACACCCTGACCATAACGAAGACCGGCAAAGTTGGTATCGCCGATATAGCGCATGTAGTTGATGCCTACCTGATGGTCAAACTCCGGCCCCAGCAGGGCGGGGTTCTGCTCAACAAGGTTAATGTCGTCGTCGATAATGGTGAGGTTGTGGCCGCCCAAGCCATAGACATGGCTTGACGAGGGCACATTCAGGAAGTTATAGGCGGTAGTGCCCGCACTCTCATCGGCCGCTGCGCACAGAGCGACAGCCGCTATGGCCAACAATATGTAGTGACGCAAATTGGTTGTCATATCGTCCTATTAATTTCAATTCAAATTAATATCATAACGAGAAAAGCCCCGTCATTAGTATAACGGACATGAGTTTTTAGATGGTGACGGGCGGCACATCACCAGCAAAACCGAGAGCCGGGCAGCGCACGAAATCACACGCTGGCATTGAGGCGGTTCAGAGCCTCGAGGTCCAAGCGGTCCATGGCATCCTTGGCCTGGCTGAACAAGGGGGCGCACTGCTTGCCGCCCAATTCGGGATGGACTTTCAGCAGCAGCTGGCTAAAGGCCTTGTTGCACGCCTGGAGGTTATCGAACTGCTCCTGCGACATCTCCTCGCGATACTCCTCATAGTTCATCTCTCCACCATAGACGGCCTCGATGGCCGCTTCCAGGTCACGGCGAAAGACGACTACCATCACCGGAGCCATCCACACGGCGTTGGCCGTGCTGTCGCCGATTACACCGGCGGGAATGCCGCTGGCCTCGATAGCACCCTTGACGATGTTGGCGTCAACGGCATTCTTGTACTTGTCAAAGACAATGAGTTTCTGATCGTCATCCATGATTGTCTATTGTTTAGTTTTGGTTTACTTGACTTCCTGGCCGGCAAAGAGGGTCTCGACCCACACCTTGAGGCTGTCAACGGGGGGATTGCCGTTGAGCACCTTGCCCGGCAGAATCCAGTTGGCTACGGGTGCACTGGCATTCTTCAGGTCCTCACCGCTTTTTCCCATGTCGCTGCCGCCACTGGTGGCAAACGGGATGATGGTCTTGCCCTTGAGGTCATACTGCTCCAGGAAAGTGTTGACGATGCGCGGTGCTGTGTACCACCAAATGGGGAAGCCCACATAGATGGTGGTATACTGGTCCATGTTCTCGACCTTGCTGGCCACAGCGGGGCGAGCGGTAGAGTCCTTCATCTCGAGGGTCGAGCGGCTCTTCTCGTTGTTCCAATCGAGGTCAGCGCCTGTGTAGGGCTGCTCAGGGACAATCTCAAACAGGTCGGCACCGGTAGCCTCGGCAAGCGTCTTGGCCACCTGGGCGGTTACCCGGCCCTCGCTGGCCGAGAAGAAGGCAACGAGAGTCGCATTCTTTACTTCGGCATTGGCAGCGGTGTTGTCACCGGCAGCAGCCTCGTTCTGGTTTTTGTTCTGGCATGCGCCCAGCATGAGGGCGATGGCCATCAATAAAGCAATCTTTTTCATGAGATTTATTTTTTAATGTTGATTAAAACTAGAAATTCAATGTTTGTCGGTTGTATAAAAAAATCTGCCTTTCACATTATTACGTAATAATGATTCAGACAGATTTTGATTTCACAATCGGTATGCGGCCGTTACTTCTTCAGGTCAACGGTACCCGGCTTGGCGGGTTTCTCGGCGCTGACGGTGGGAGCGGCGGTCTTGGCGGGTGCCGTCTCGGGAGCCTTAGCGGGAGCGGCAGCGTTGCCGCCCACCTTGTTGTAGCGCTTGTTCAAGCCCTCGATGACCTCCTTGGTCACGTCATACTTCTCGTCGATGTAGAGCGTGGCGCTCTTGCGCAGTACCATGTCAAAGCCTTTCTTCTTGGCATAATCCTTCATGAAATTGTCGATCGAGTCGAGCAACTGGATCTGGCTCTGGTTGAGCTCGTTCTGGATGCTCTGCTGCAGGTTGTTGAGATAGTTCTCAGCATCGGCCTGCATCTTCTGCAACTTGACCTGGTCGGCGTTGAAGGCTTCCTCGGTGAGGTATTGGTTGTTCTGATACTTTTGCTGCATGGCATTACCAAACTTGCTGATCTCGTTGCCGCGCTGCTTCTGGGCAGCGTCAAACTGGTTTTGACGGCGCAGCATGGCCTCGTTGATGTCCTTGGCCAGGTTGTAGTTGGCCATGATGGAATCCTCGTCGATGTAACGGATCTTGAGATTCTCAAGAGCCGCACCATTGGCCTTGGGAGCCTCGGCAGCCGGCTTCTCGTTACAGGAAGTGAAAGCCATCGTCACGACAGCGGCAAACACAGCAATCTTGGTGTAATGTTTAATGAAGTTCATTTTCAAACGTTGTTTTTGACTTTTCTTTTATTGTTATTTGTTCTTGTTTATTCAAAAAATTCTTTGTCCTTGGCACAGGTGATGCCGCGCTTGCGCATCTCGGGATTGTCGTGGATGTGCGTGTTGGGGAAGCGTCCACCCTTCACGAAGAAGATCTTCACGCCCAGCAGCACCACCGCCACTGCGACAATCACCAATGTCAATATTAACGTTGCCATCATCTGCGTTTTTTATGCAAAAAGACCTGCAAAGTTAGTGATACTTTGCGACTTGTAACGCTTTATTTAGCAAATATTTTGTCCAAAACGACACCAGTCGCCCACGATTTAACAAAAATTCAGAGCGCTAAAGATTAACTAACACTTCCGCCCCACCCCATCCAACACCCCAAATGGGAAAAAGCTGTAACTTTGTAGTCCCGTTTGTTGCGTTGTCAACGCAACAGGCAAAACATCGCAACAGACAAGAATCAATTAAAACTCACTCACGATGAAAAAAGAGACCTACAAAGCACAACAGCCCTTTGCCGGAGAGAAAAAGCCCTCCATGCTGCGTCGCTGCGTGGGTCATGATTACACAAGCCGGCAGATTTACATGATCACAATGGTGACCGAAAGGCGGCGCCCGCTATTCGGGCAAGTGGTGGGCAAGAGCGATGCGCCGGCAGGCAGCGACGATGTGCCCCGCATCGAGCTGTCGCCACTGGGCAAACGCGTGAACGACGAGTGGTGGGCAGCCTCACAGCACCATCCCGAGGTCAGAGTCCTCGCCCTGCAGATGATGCCCGACCACCTGCACGGCATCCTGTTTGTTCAAGAACAGATGGAGAAGCCCCTGGGCATGCTCCTGCGCGGCTTCAAGCAGAGCTGTAACCGCCACTACCGCGAGCTAGTGCTCGGCATTGCGCCGCCAGTCCCGTCTATTGCGTTGTCAACGCAACAGACAAAACACAAACAGGACCGCCGCAACGAGGACCGCTCCCACGGCATGCTGTTTGCCCGCGGCTATAACGACAAACTGCTGCTGCGTGAAGGCCAACTGGAGACCTGGATTCATTACCTCAACGACAATCCCCGCCGCCTGCTGCTTAAACGCGAGCATCCCGACCTGTTCCGTGTCCAGCGCAACGTTGAGGCTGCCGGAATGACCTTCTCGGCCATCGGCAACCGCTTCCTGCTCGACCGCCCCGTGCGCCTGCAGGTGCAAATGTCACGCCGCCTGAGTGAAGCCGAAATCCAAGAGCAGGTCGCACACTTCCTGACAGCGGCCCGTCAAGGAGCCGTGCTCGTGTCGCCTGCCATATCGCCTGGCGAGAAAGCCGTCATGCGGGCCGCATTCAACGAGGGTCTCCCGGTCATCTACCTGCAGGAGAACGGTTTCACCGACCTGGCAAAGCCCGGCGGCAAGAGAATGGAAGCCTGTGCCCGAGGCCAACTGCTCATCCTCGCCCCATGGGAACACCACAACGAACAACTGACCATCAGCCGCAACCAATGCCTAAAACTCAACGACATCGCCCGCCTGCTAACGGCTATTCCTTGAATTATCGATAAAAAATCGCCCTTGCCATGCAGTCTTTTCATCCAATATGGCATCATAACAATAAAGGACAACTTTATTGGATGGACATGGAGCG